>Ga0209208_10002220_pt1 | contig 27780 bp, 20 predicted proteins | sample S1TSphfallax_3_FD_187694 | JGI IMG/M metagenome (GOLD analysis project Ga0209208, IMG submission 187694) | Host-associated microbial communities from peat moss isolated from Minnesota, USA - S1T2_Fd - Sphagnum fallax MG (SPAdes) (version 2) | ecosystem: Host-associated > Plants > Peat moss >...
ATATTATCATGACATGTCGGAATATATTGTAAAATATTCTTTCCTACTTGTTCTCAAATGCTCATGAAATAACAAACCCCCCTTTTTTGCCCTCCCCCCCCTTTCTTCCCTTTCTTATGGCCTTTTTCCCTTTTTTTCTTCTTGTTGTTTTCCCCCTTCCTTTTGTGGGGTTGAACAAAATTTGGAACACATGTCTTTCTTGGGGGCTAAAATAAATGAATGTTCAATTACAATTATTGAAATTACAAAATGAGAAATTACAAAAATAAAAAGGATTTTGAATTGATTCAAACCAATATGATATTTATCAAAAGGTATTTCCAATAGTGGAGACATTTAACTTGCATATTTTTGTAATATTTCATAAAAATATTGTTTTAAAATTAAGCCTTTCATGGCAAAGTCTTCTTTTTTTCCATGAATTCAGAACAAAATTTGAATGTCATATTTTGTCAAAATAATGTCATGTGTTGTAAACATGAAGCTTGGTGGGATGTCTTTGTACAACAAGTCTTCAAGTAAATTTGAAACGTCTAGAACATAAATTCCTTCAAACACACGTGGCAAATATTTTATGTTCATGCCATTGTGATCCTAAGTTATGAATACATGCTCCTTGTCCATTACATTCACAGTGTTGACATACGATGTCAATGGGATGTCCCTATTAAACAAGTTCTCTAATAACCAAAAAACTTAGACATCATATTCTTCTTCTTTTTTGCTTGGGAAATATATGACATATGCCCCTTCATAATCACAAGTCGCAACAATGTAGTTGTCCCAAACCCAAATGTCTTTAAAATTAATGTGTGAATAAACATGTTCCATTATCTTTCCCTCAATTTAATTGTTCAACATAATCCATTTTTGCAAAGAAAATTAAAATCATAACAACAACAAAAAATAGTGCATGGAGTCCCTCCTTTCGTCAAAGTGTAGCACACCAATTGTCAAAAACAATTGAAATCTTACACATCGAAAAGAAAGTGAGGAAAAATGTAAAATGTCAAGCCCCCTTACCTAGGAAAAATTAAGGGTACCCTAAGATTAAACGAGCCTAAAACAATTAACAACCTAAAAAAATTGGTCACTATCTGACAACATCCCCATGTAATAACCACACATGGTCATTGGATGGCAATTGAATTATTTTAGTTGCCAACATGCCCATTTGGACAGTTGAAGACCAAACATTTTTGGTCGCCAACTATCCATTAGTGATTGAAATGTTTTGGTCAGCAACTAGTCGATTATATAGTTGGCAACCAAAGGTGATTGAAAATTACGTTTGCCACATGCTTGATGGTGACCTAACCTATTTTTGTTGCCCATTAACACCAATGGTTTGGTGATAGTTGAACATTTTTCAATCGCCATCTAACGGCCCTTTGTGGTTGACTTTTATGGGTTGTCGAATGGTGACAAAAATGTTTTGATTGCTAGGAAATCTAAGCTAGTCGTCATGGTTTAACATTTAAATCAAACTTTCAATGGCCACCAAAATTGGCCTAGGCCCAATCTTGGGAGTGTGTGGGTCCACTATAAAACCCACACTACCTTCATTTTGTGTATTTTTTTCCATGACATGTGAAGACTTTGTTTGTTTCAAGCAAGCAATGCCATACAATTTGAAGAAAATGGGGTCCTTTTTTAAGGCTTTAAAGTTCATGACACCACTTGTGAAAATATTTATGTGTTGGATTTTAGGGCTAAACCTCTTGGAAGACCCCAATATCAATTCCCTTTACATTTTTATCATTAATTTAACCTTTATTTACCTCTAATTTACCCCTTATTTAACCCTAATTTATCCTTAATTTACTTGTTCATAATGGATAGTGGGTATGATGGCAAATGGCCCAAAGCAAAGGAGAGTGGTTCGGGGCCATGGTGTGAAAAGAAAATGACACAAAACAAAACTCAAGGTACTTCAAATCCCAATTGTGCTAATAGATGTTTGATAATAATTAATCCCTCTCCAACCTTGTTTGTACACCTTATGCTCACATTATGTGTGGTGGTGTCACATCAACAAGAAGTGGCCACTTTCTTGACATGAAACCCACTGAAAAAATAAATCCATTTGATGTTTAATTACCTAGATGAATAGATGAAGGCATGCATGCTAGAGGTGCACGTGGCCATGACAAGGAGCTCAGTTTCTGCCAAAAACTAGGCGCCTTTAATTGTGGCACAAATGGTGTATGCAAAGGTGGTGTTTGCAGTTTGAGTTGATTGGAGGACCATTTGAGGCTCACAAGGGGGCAATGTGCTTACATGATCAACCATGTAAATTTGCAATGGAAATAAATCCTTCGGCTCTTACAACAATTCCCTCAATTTGTAAAATATGACTTTGAATCTTCCAACACTTCCACTTATCACTCCCCTTATATCTTTTCAACTAGTACCATCAATATCGGTTATATTCGAATCAACAACACTTAGTGGGTGCATGAAAAAAAAAATCTTGTATTAAAACAAGGAGCTACCAATCACTAAAAGGCAGTGGAAAAGGCACTTGCAAGGGCCATTGAAGTTGAAAATGAACACTTAAATTCCATGGAAGATGTTGAATGCTAGAATCAAAATTTGATTAACATGAAGGAATAATATCGAAAAGACGTTAAAACATATATGAAGTTGACTTTATGAAATTCAAATAACATGCAACTTGCATCTATTTTGGCTGCATATCGAGTTACAATGATCAAGGAGGAGCTCGTAAGAATCCAAATGGAATACCATGAAAATGGGAAATTTTGATAGCATGGTTTGACATCATGACCTAGGTATCCAAAATGTTTTTCAACAATTTACTAAAGATGTAGGAAACTGGACATGTGAATTGAACAACACATCCCAAGCTGGACTAGGAATATGTCATTTTTGTGTTAGAAAAAATAGGGGAATTTTTGTGGCCCACACCTCAAGCCTTCATGCAAAATGGAAAACTATGGATTATTTGTTGTTCCCCATTTGGACAAGGAGCATGGCAATGGGCACTTGCCAACAAAGGTAACATATATAATGCCTAATAACTTTGATGGTGGCAAGGAGGAAATGTTCACAATATAGGCACCCATTGCACCTACGCCAATATGAACAATTCTTCAAACAACCATGTTGCAACATTGGGAATATAAAATGTTTAACACACCCAATAGGCCAAAAGCATGGGGCACAAACATGAAATGGATCTAGAATATCAAGATGTCTATTTTTACATGGCGGAGTTAATATGATGAATGGCAATATGACAAATCCATGATTTTAAAGACATTCACAAATTGTTATATCCATCAATGACCAACACACAATGTCATTGGTTCTATAAACTATTTTGAAGACGGTATAACCCAAGGACGAACAAGTTTGAAATTTTTTTAATCTTGAATGTGTTCGGTACAACATGATGGGGGAGGAGATCGAGTGGGCGTTCAACCCAAGTGATCTTCAACCTAAAAACCAAACCAACTTGACATTGGAAGAAACTAGTGAAGCGTTGCGTTTGAAATATGAAGTTGCTTTTGCATTGTTGATTGTAGTATTTCTTCACATGCTTGTAATGCTCAATGAATTGGATAATCTTCCTAGGTTGGACACAATTTTGAATGGGAAGCCCATTGGTTTAAGAAATCATGTTGGTTGAAAATGCCACAATAATATTGGGGAAATAGTAGTAGTAGTAATAGATCATAACTCCAAGGTGAGGTGGTTCGTGCCACTAAATACAACATATGCACATTGTAAAATAGCCACAATATTGTACAAAATTGATATTTATGATGGATGAATGGGGAGCTATTAACCTAATTTTTCCAATGTGCATATAGGAATTGGTTTAACCAACTAGTAACCAGTAAGGCATTATGATTTTAAGATATTTTAGTTTTCTAGTTAATAGGTTTAAATTATACTTGATTTGTTACAAGAATTGGTAACCATGCTATTACAATAACTAGTTGACTAATAGAATATGTGGATTTGAACTTGTGATTAGTAACTTGTTATTTTGATTTTTAAGTTGTACTTGCTAGTGACTATTTAAGTTACAACAACACTATGAGTCGATATAATTAGGATGACTTGGAGGTATAAGAGGATCCTTTCCATTTCCATTTTGTAACTCTTGAAGAAGTTTTTGGATTTTTGAATGAAGTTTTACTCTGATTTCATTGAACATTTTTCCTTTTTGTTTTGGAAAATGCAAGCTTGAAATTATTATTCTTAATGTATAAAAAATAAACTAAAATGCTTCTTGTGGGTCTTGATGTTCAAAATTGGAACAACTTGTTGATGAAATTTAGTAAACTAGAATTATAAAATTGAAAGAAAAAAGATAAACTAAATAGGGCAAAAAACACCTTTAACATTTGGCGACCACACAATGGAACCAAATTATAAAAACAAAACATTTAGGCTTTCTGGTTTTAATTTTTTTAAAAAATATATATATTCTTAGGTTTGGATTTGTAATAAACTTTAAAAGTTTTATAAGATTATTTTTTGTGTTCATACTTTTTGTTTTTGTTTATAACTAGTAATCAAGAATTTCTTTGGATTTACATATAAGGTTTTAATAATTTCTTTAGCAACCTGTTGACCAAAAGAAAATCTAAATTAATGATTTATGTAAGATGTCAAGAGTAGTCACAAGGGGCCTTAAAAGGAAATTAAAATTAAAAGTGTCATAACAACTTGTTCATGAGGTGGTTTAACCACAAGAACAACCATGTTCTCAAGCTAAGGGAATACAATTGATTGAAGCTCTTAGCAATGAGGCTTAACAACTTGTTACAATAAAAATACCTTTCCATTAGATACCCACAGAGCAAGAGGAAAGAAGGGAATCACAAGTACCTTCAATTGGTCGGTTTCTGACACCCTAATAGTCATCCCAACAATGGAGGTCAAATGCACAATCACATGAACAAAATATTGAACCTATTCAACATGTTGATGAAGTAACCTCTACATGACAAAAATGGCAATCTGCAACATTTGATTACTACATTCCCAAAGCAATTGCACCCTCTCGATTAACACCAATTGTTGGGTACCACACATTCGAATCAATTCCCGTTTTGAATCCAATCGCAACAGATTTAGAATTAGAGCATAACCAATTTCCAATTCGATTAGAGCAATTACATAACTTGGAGCAAAGACCTTCACATAGATTTGGTTTTCAACAACATGTAGACTTAGTGGAAATAATCATGGCCTTTGTCGTTGTTCAACAAACACAACCACTTCATCAAATTGTTTGGTTGAGTGTACCTATCACAAGAACTATTGAACGACCATTAGTTCAACGAAATATATCGATTACAACCACTCAACCCAATGTTGAAGTTCCATTAACCTATGCATATTGTCAACAGGTTGGACATGAGTTTAAGAACTGTCCTTGTTTGGATGATAAATTGAAAAGATTAATGAAAGAATAACTCACAACTTCTTTACAACCTATGGTACCGAGCACACTTGCGACACATGTTGGTGTATTTATACAACAAACCCAAATACAATCGAGTTTGGTTACCAACCCAATACCGATTAGTCAACATCTAGGTTGGTCGCAACTTGTTACACTAGTGATAGTAGGGCAACTTAAAACTCTATCATACCCAATGTGGTATAATACACTTCCATCTTTTGTACCTATGGATCCTAACATGTATTCTATGTACTATTTGGGAATCGAAGGATTTAATCCATTGATTTTTGGAAAATTAAAAAAAAATGCAACTAATGTTACTTAACTAGAATTAACCCCACTTGTTGAATAATTGGTGTAAAAACAGTATCCTATTAGAATTCCAACTTTTGGACTAAAACAACTAGTTCTTTCCATAAGAAGTGTACATATTCAACAAGCAATGACAATAGTTTCACTTGTTAACATACATGTTACCACCGGACTACCTATGTACGATAATAATGTTCCTATCCAATAGCCCATAGGCGTTAATTCATATCCAAAATTGGGTGGAGAACCACCTATAGGTTCGCCTAATGGAGGATCATTAAGAGGAAGATCATTTGATCAAAACCCACTTGGAGGACTGCCATCCAAATCCACTTGTTGGATTTTATGGATGGTAAACACCCAATCTAAGGATATTTATGCCACCATGGTATCAACTGATTCCGATTCAATATGAACCAACCAATAAGTTGCCATATTGAAAACTTCAATATCCCACATATGTGAAAAATACTAATCATGATGTTCACATTAGAATTTTCAAGAAGATGATTAGAACCAATGGTGAGATTGTGGAGGTAGATATCATTAACCTATTTGGTTTTATTTTATGAAACAACGTTTCATAATGGGGTGAAAACTTTGTACAAGATCATCCTAACTATACATTCGATGAGTTGGAACAAACATTTTATAAGTATTTCAGAACCGTGAAGAATGACAAAAAAATTTATATACAATTAAGGAATCTTTAACAACAAATTGCGAACAAGTAGAAGTCTATTACGAACGTTTGTTTGAACTAGCTAATTGTTTATAAGTAAAAGTTATTGATGTTTTCTTTACTACTATATTTAGAGCATGTTTACAACCACACCTTAGATTGGCAGTAACATGTATGACAAGAAATATCATGATCAAGCATAAGGAAGTTGTAGTAATTTGTGAGGAAGTGCACCCAATATAACAAATTACAATGCTTTAATAATTCAACCAGAGTTCAAACCAATTTTACAACCCATAGTCAATTACATAACTACTAGGCAATAGTTAACCTATTCAAATTGTGGTAAAACAGGTCATGCAAAAGAAACATGTCATTATAGGAAGAAGGAAGAACTAATAGTTCTTATTGTACCCATTAAAGTTGTTGAATCGGTGGCTAAGGTAATTGCACAACCCATTAAGCCAACTAAAGTGCCATTAAAATATCATTGTATTATTTGTTATAGCTTTAAACATCGTGCACCTAATTGTCCCAAAAAGATAGAAGTTTAGAACATGTTTCAAATTAAACCAACCATTAATGTTATTGTATTAGCAAAAAACCTTAAATCTGATAATGTACCAATCAATGTAATTGTTGTTGTCACAACACATAACCAAGTACCAAAACAACATGTTCTTAAAGAACAAAAATTGGTGAAGGCAAAAGTAATAGCTGATTGGTAAACAAAAGAATAATTGCCTAATTCACTAGTAGAAAACCCCCCTTTTTTAACCAAAAGTTTTCAACTACATGACATTTGCAACTATGTTTCAATTGGATTTAAAAAAAATTTAAATAAAATTATGGCAATTACCAATTAAGTTGATTCATTTACTATATTAGTATATAGTTGAAGGATTTTTTCAATCGCATGGTCATTTGCCGAATATTCCTAACATCAACAATGTTTCCAAGTTGAACTTCCAACTATGTTACTAAAGAATGTGAAACATGTTTCAACTAAGCAGTCATTTTTGAAATATTTTTGGCATCTAAAGTTTTTTTAGTTGGCACACAGTCAAGACATTGACTAGTGTTCAACTATTTTGAATGATAAAATGTATTAAAAAATGGATGAGATGGATGAAATATAGTCTTGTTTGCAACTATCTTTTTCAACTAAGTTAAACAACTAATAGGTAACTTTAATTTTATACATATAATATTGTAATATTTATCTAAAATTATGATAACATTAAATTACATGTAAATTTTATTTGTATAAATGATTTTTTGTGTGTATATAAATATTCAACTTTAATTTCAAAATACAATTTAAATTATTTTTAAAAATATGTTAATACTAATGTTTATGTTCAATACACATGTAATTTATTATTTCAATGTAAATCATTACAACATATCAAGCAATGATACATAATTAATAATATTGTGCAACTATAATGCTTATTCATTTTTATACACATGATATCTTAATATTTGTTTAAAATTATGATAAATTTTCATTAAAGACTAATGTACCCTATGTCATTGGCCTAAGTTTGAATGCATTCAATTGAATTTTCCTTCCAGACCCCTTTTTGCAATTTGTTTGAATTTCCAACAACAATACATACCCACCAAAAATTCAATAATATTGTTCACATTTTAGGTCTCAAAATTACAAAATTAACTTTATTAAATCAAACTTGGTGAGGGCTTTCCAACAATACCAAGAACACCCCCAAATTCCAATATAATTTTCAATCTTGGTTTTTCAAAAAATTCAATGAAAAAATGGTTCAATAATCAATAGATTCCACACTGTAGCTCCAAACATTCTAAACCAAGTCATTGCACCCTTATTCATTGAGAACTTTTTGATGATAAGTTTCATAGCATAACCTAAAACATTGTGGTTTGGGAAATATCGTTATGACAAAACAAAACAAACTACCTTGCTTCATGGATAAATAAAGCAACTTGTGTTGTTGGCTCCAAATGTGAACACACTCAACTCATTTTCCCTTCTAAACCCAATTTGATGTAATTTGTTTGAATTTTCAACAACAAAATTCATTCAAAATTCAAAATTCAATATCTTCCACACCTCAAGTATGGAAATTATGAAATAAATTTCATTAAACCTAACTATGTGATTACTTTCCAACAACACCAAGTACACCTTTGGATTCAAATAAAATTTATATTTATGATTTTATTAATTTTTATTAAGAAAATAATTCAATAATCAATAACCCTTGCATTGTGGCTCCAAAAACTTTCAACCCAAGTGAATGCACCCCTATTCATTGTTAGGTTTTCAAAGATATCAATAGCATTATATGAAGTAATTTGGTTTGGGAAATTTCAACATGATAGAATAAAACAAAACAAATTATTTACCTTCATTAATAGATTAAATTATGTGTAAATTATCTTTGTATAAAATGAATGGTTATGTATGATGCAATTTTTTTGTGCATACAAGTAATAAAATTTGATTGAAGGAATTTAAGGAATTTTTGAAATATAAATTTTTAATAATGTGCATGTTCAATAAACCTAATTATTATATATATGTAAATTGGATTTTAGTTTGTAACATATCAAATAATGATACATAATTAATATTTTTTGTCGAACCTTAATGTTTATTAATCTTTATAAACATGATATCTCAATATTTTCTTTAAATTGCAATAACAATTCATTAAACATTAGACTACATGTAAATTTGATTTGTGCAAATGAATGCTTATGTATGATGCAAATATTTGTTTTCCATTTAAATATTAAATTTTAATTTCAAAATAAAATTTAAGGAATTTTTGAAATATGAGTTTGTAATAATGTTAGTTCAATATATGTAGTTTATTCTTTGTAAATCAAATTTCAATTTACAAAAAATCAAGTAATGATACATAATTCATAATTTTGTGGAAGTTTAATGTTTATTCATTTTTATATGTATGAGGTCTTTATATATGTTTAAATTTAGAATAAATATTCCATAATTATTAAAGTACATGTAAATGTTTTTTGTATACATGAATGATAACATGTATGATGATTTTTTTGGTGCATATAAATATTACACTTTAATTTGAAAATAAAATTTAAGAAAATTATGAAATATAAGTCAATTTGATAATGCGTATGTTCAATACATGCATAATTTATAATTTCTATGTAATTTCAAATTTAGTTTACAACATATCAAATAAGGATATTTAAGTAATTTTTTTTGGAATATGTTCAATACACGTGTATTTTATTATTTATGTGTAGATTCAATTTTAGTTTACAACATATCATGTAATTATACATAATTAATATTTCTTAGAATTTTAATTTTAATTTAATTTTCACTGTTAGTTCCAATAATTTTATCATTTATTAAAATTCCTTATTTATTTATTTATTTACGATTAAATTATAATAATGTTTAGAATAATTAGTAAAGATACTTAATAAATTATCATATAATTTCAGAAATTATTGTTATTTAACACTACTATACTATAAAATATTTTTCTTATTTAATATTTATTATACTAGGTCATTTAATGGTTCCAACAAGTTAGATAAAAATATGATCAAAAATTGTAAGTATCTAGCCTAACCTAACTACTAGCTACAATATTATTATTAATGTTGTTGTAATTGTAGTCAATTATTAATGATCAAAACATTATAATAATTAATGTAATTAAAATATCATCTAAATTTTATTATTGAGTATTTATATTTAGTTAATTATTTGTTTTATGAAATGTTAATATGAATTTACGATGAATTTCCAATTTTAAGAAAATATTCAGTGATAAGTAATTTTTAAAAAATAAATACATCTAATTGCTGATTTTTTAAAAATAATCATTATATTATTTAATAAATGATGATAATATGTTTAATTGTTTAATTATACAACATAATAGTTTTAAATAGTTGATGAATAATTATTATAAGTAATTAAGGTAAAGAGCTAAACCTAGGCTAGGTAGATTATTAGTTTAGGCCTAGGCCTAACTAAGTTTAGACTAGCTTGTACAACTAGATTACAACTATTTGAATTGCAACTAGGTTACAACTAAGGTAGACAACAAATGGTACTCTATCATTGAACACTTTCAAGTTTTCCCTCATTTCAACACCAAATTGAATGTTTTTTATGTCATTGGAAACGTAAAACATAGAGCTACAAATGTTCTTTGAGCCTCAAAAGCAAAGGAACAAAGTAGAAAACCAAGGAAAAAAAGAGTGATATTTTGTCTCAAATTTTGTCTCTAAACCCCCTTTACTTCCAGCAACTATATCTTGCTCATTTCTCATTCATTTTGAACGATTTCAAAGGCTACAAATGCTCTATCTCAAATCTATATAAAACTTGTTTAAAGTGATTTTTATTTTTTTTTAATTTGAAAAGTTTAAGCTTCAAAATCATACTGAATATTTATGAAAAAATCCAAAGTACAACCCCCTTCACTTTGAAAGGGCATATCTTGCTCATTCTCCATTAGATTGTAACGCTTTTTATAAATTTCAATATACAATTTTTTTTTAAATGTAAAAAAAAATAGACCATGGACAAGAGAGTTATAATGATCCAATATCATTAAATGTTTGGTGATAGGTGTGTTTACCCTAGGTTACAACTAAAATATTTATCCCATATTGTTTGGTTTCTATTCCATGAATCCAACCTATATAAAGGAGTGTATTGAGATTGTTGGAAAACACAATAAACATGAAAATCTAATAACCATTTGGGATGAGCCAATCAAAAACATTCAACCTTAAAGGCCAAACCAAATGAAATAGGATTTCATTTATTAATTCCCACATGGTTTAGGTCTAGGCCTAACATAGGTTCCTAGATTTAGTTCTAATTTAAGCTTAAATTAAATGGCCTTTGTTTAGGTTTAAATTAAATGCCTAGGTTTAGACCTAACATATGCTTAAGCACCATGTGGCCTAAACTATTGACGGGGATGTGCCACGTGTCATTTAATTACTTGTTGACCCCAATTTTTGTGAGCATGCCATGTGTCATTTAACTATTTGTTGACCCCACATTTTATTAATGTGCCACGTGTCAACATTGTGAATGTGCCATGTGTCACCAAACCACTGGCCAAATGTTTGATTTACATAGTTGCAAATAATCAAAATGTTCAACTTACATAATTGTAACCTAGTTGAAATTATAATTATATTTTTGGCTAATTTCATGTTTAGTTAGTGGATGAAATTCATCCATTAGTCTAATGTAATTGACAACATCCCTAGACTATATTAATAAAGCAATTTTAAAGTAAATTGGCAAGTAGTGGCTATTGTTGTGGTGTTGACACGTGGTACACACTTTCGACTATAATTTCATTCTCAACTTGTACTTTTCGACATTATTGCTTAGCGGTTTCAAAAAAAATTACAACTATATGTGTAGTTTTTGACTTTATTTATAGTTGAACAATAGTTGAAAACATAGTTGCAAAGGGGGGGGGGTTTACTAGTGATTCTTTTGTTCATACCATTAGGGAGTTATTGGGGAATGATTCAACATTTCAAGTATTTGTCAATTTAAACATACCACTTCATTCGAATTGGGCTAGTAAATAAAACCAATAAGTCAACTAGTTACAAGTAAGCAACCTATTCCATTGACTCCACAAACAATAACACCAGAAAAGACTTTGGAAGAGATTTTGAGAGACATGACTACTCAAGTTCTTGAAACTAAGTATGTCATGAACTTGGGGCAATTCTTGAAGATTGTATCAAAAATCAAACGATACATTTTCAAACCGGTCAAGTCTATTCAACTGATCCAACCTGAACCTATTCAACCTAAGCTTACATGTGTAGCAATAATTATTGATCATTAGATGATTGTGATTCAAATCTAGGTTGGTAAGAATTTGATTGATGATGTGATGACTGATGGAGGATCTAAAATAAACATCATTACTAAGAATCTAAGAGTACAATTAGGTCTATTAAAACCCAATCCAATGTTTTATAATCTACATATGGTAAATCAAACCATAGCCAAGCCACTTGGTCTTATTAGGAATTTGAAGATATTTGTTCATGGAATTCCCTATATGGTTACATTTACTGTTATCAATAATAATGTATTAGATTCTAATTATTCAATGTTATTGGGATGCCCATGGTTAAGATATGCAAAAGTATCCCATGATTGGGGAACTAATATTGTTACCATACAAAAAACTGGTATAGTAAAACCATACATGTTATTAAAAAACTTAGTGTTCAAACCAAAAGACTATAAATTTTAGTTTGTTATGATTTCCATTTTGGAATATTTGATGACGAAGAGGATGTGATGTTTGTCACATAGTTAAACATGTTTCCAATACGAACCATAATAGTACCTACTCATATTAAACATGTTCCTAAATTAATTTGCATACTAGATATTGTCATGGCAAAATTGGTTCTAAAACAACATGTTAAGCCAGTGGATGTATTAGCTGTGAAATTAGCCATACAACCCGACACTATTAAAACAACACTTACCTGAAACTTTTTTCCACCTAGAGGTTGGAGAGGTGATGTTTGATGAGACACCTATTTAGGAACAATTACAATATTTAACCATAGCAAGTTGGATAGTTACTGAAGAATAGCATTTGATTAAAATCAATTTAGGTACCAAGGAAAATGTGCAACTTATGAAAGTGAACTTTGCACTTAAATTGGTTATCGCAAATCAACTGATTGAGCTTTTAAAAAATTTCAAAGATATATTTGTTTAAACGTACAAAAACTTGAAAGGTATACCACTAGAGATTACACAACATCAAATTGAACTAGACACCACAATATTGATTGATCATCAAGTAACGAACTAGTTGAATCCCAATTGTGCTGCCATTGTCAAGCAAGATATAAACAAGTTATTTGCTATTGGTTTTATCAAACCGATGGAGGAAGCAACCTGGTTGTCTCCAATAGTGGTTGTTCCTAATAAGAATGGGAAGTTTAAGATTTGTGTTGATTTTAAGAAACTCAATACAATAACCAAAAACAACCTTTATCCATTGTTTTTTTACAGATGAAGTTATCAACACATGTGTTGGACACAAATTTATACTTTTCTGGACGAGTTTTCAGGATATCATTAGATATCAATTGCACCAAATGACCAACACAAACAACCTTTGTAACAAATTAGGAGGCTTTCATGTGGGTTGTGATGCCATCTTGTGTCAAAAATGAACTGCCCACCTATTAGACAATAATAACTAAAACTTTTCGCAAATACATTGACGTATTCATGAAGATTTTTCTCGATGACTTCACTGTTTTTAATGACATGTCAACTCACCTTGAGAAGCTAAAAAAATGTTTTTTTAAATGTAGAGAGTTTAGTATCAGTTTGAACCCTAACAAGTGTGCATTCATGGTGTTTTTAGGAACCAACTTAAGATTCATAATGTCCAAGGAAGGCAAGGTCATGGATCCTAAGAAGGTTGAAGCCTTAATAAACATGCTAGTACTTACTAACCCCCGTGAGATCCAAGTTTTTAATGGGATGGCTTAGTTTTATAGGTGTTTCATCAAAAACTTTGCTTTAATCATGTCACCTATCACTAAGCTATTCAAAAAGTCTAAAGTCTTTGAGTGGACTAAAGAATGTCAAAATGCTTGGGAGGAAATTAAAAACTGATATATATCACAAGCCCTTATTTTGATTAGTTCAAATTAGGAGCTTGAGTTTTATGTTCATTTATATGCATTTCAATCAGTAGTAGGAGCCATACTAACATAGAACCCAACTAGAAAGTTTGATCAACTGGTTATGTATGCCTCCAAATTGTTAAACTCAACTGAGCAAAATTATATTACTATTGAGAGGGAAGACCTAGCTATGGTTTATGCCTTACACAAATTCAGACATTATTTATTGGGAAATTGTTTTGTATTTTATGTTGATCACATGGCCCTAATATATCTAGTTAATAAACCACAAGTTTATGGCAAAATAATTAGGTGGTTACTATTATTTTTGGAGTATGACTTCAAAATTGTATATAAGCTTAGTAGATCCCATTTGATGGCAGATGCATTAAGTAGATTGCTTAATCAAGCATAATCAGTTGGTGTATTTGATTAGACCATTGATGCTACTTGTTCACCTTATAACCAAAATGGTTACATAATGTTTATGATTATTTGTTAGAGGGGATGATGCCAAAAAGATTTACAACTTCATAATGACAATATTTAACTAAAAAAGTTAATCCATTTGTGTTACAAAATGGGATATTTTATAGATTTGGACAAGATAATAGGATTCGTTGTGTTTTGCAACTTGAATAGGTGCCAACTACACTATAAGAGCTACATAATGGAATTGGTGGAAGACATTTATCTTCACAGTGAAAAATATTTTTGATGTGGGTTATTGGTGGCCAACATGAACATAGGTGTTCATGAATTCTATTAAACATGTGATCTATGCCAACGAACAAATAACCTATTAGCACAAAATATGGCAAAATTAATTATTATTCTGCTTTAAAAACATTTATAAAAATGGGGATCAGATTTTATTGAACCTATTAAACTAATGAATCGTTACTTTGTCAACCAATACATTTTAGTTGCCACTGCTTATGCTATTAAGTGGGTGGAGGATAGAGCTTTGCGAACTAATATAACTATTGTTACTACAAAGTTTTTATATGACCATATTTTCACCCAGTTTGGTTGTCCGCTGACTATTGTAACAAATCAAAGTACCCATTTAATTAATGACGTTATTCATTGTTTAACTAATCATTTCATCCTGAAACATACTAGCTATATTATTTATTATCCACAAAGGAATGGATAAGTTTAATCTATTAACAAAAATTTTGGTACATTAATCACAAAATTGCTAAATGAGAATTGGAATGATAGGGATGAGCACCTATATATCCATAATTTTATTTTTTTACATAAGTGCTTTTAAGGTTGGAATTGGTGACATTCCATTTCAACTTGTCTATGGATTATACCCATTACTACCTACAAAGTACTTGTTACCATCCAAGCCAGGGCATATCTATGATCCAAAACATATCAGAGTTATAATTAATTGCTTGTTAGAACTAGAAAAGTTGTAGGAAAATTGGTTAGTAGCATAGGACATGATAGTTTCTAAGCAATGGAACTTGTCATTATGGTTTCAAAATTGGTACATTGAAACAAAATACCAGTTTAGGGATTTTTTTTATGGTTTCCAAGGGTTGTCAAAATAAAAACCCCTAAGTTTTAAAAACCATGGTTTGGACCATATAGGATCCAATATTGTTTACCCAACAATACAGTATAATTAATGATTATTGATAAATTTGATCCTAACCTGGTACTAATCAACATTAACAAGTTGAAACCTTATAGGTTTATAGAAGATCAAACATTTCAACCTATTTTGGCTAAGCCTAGTGATTTTTTAATAAAGGATTTTGTAGAGGTGAAGAATTTTGGACAACCTATCTAACCAGTAATAGGATGAAGAAACCTATTTTGATAACTTGTCAAAGGAGGAATTGGTTGGGATTATTCATTTTGGTAACTTGTTTGTGAAAAAACCAATTCAATCTAATGTTAGAGGTTTGGCAGTAGACAATCTAACTGAAAGAAAACTAAATAGTGATTTGACTGAACCATAACTGGTTCAACAAGGTGATAATAACATGTTGACAAGGCAACTAGTTCAGAACCAATTACTTGTTATCCCTAATTCTGTGCAAAGTAATGATATATCAATAAACCTAATTACAAGTGTCGATTTTTTGGGGATAATATGCCCTAAAAGTTGTGTTGTTTCCAAGCGTTGCCACTTTCCATTTTTTTGTTATGGTACAAAGAACTGGCATGTCCTTTGGAATATATGTCTTTTCATTTTTTTCATATTGGATTTCCTTATTTTTTTGTTGCGTCAAAATGAGTCAATGAGTGCCTTAGACCAATTGGGAGAAATGGCAAGCAAGAGGGAGGCAGAATTGAGAAGAAAAAGAGAAAAGAAAGAAGCAGAGGAAAGAAAATTGTAGAAGGTTAAAAAGGAAGTTTTTAGAGCAACCAGAACAATATATATTGAACCACTTGCATTTAGACCGCCTCTTGCATTTCATGAAAGTTTAGAGAGTTCTAAAAAAGGTATAAACATAAAGCAATAAATTTTTGAAGCATTGAAGTGTGTTGCCACTGTGTAAGAAGGACTTGAAAAAACTTTGAAGGACCTTCGAAGGCACACTACACCACTTGCACCTGCATTTATTATTATCAGTGATTATGAGGAAGAATGTGTCGGAAACATAATTACAAAGGAAGTAGAAGGGGCTCAACAACCTATTGAAGTTGAATAACTAACATCATTTTCATCAAATTCGGTTAAAGGAGGGTTTTTTTTAATGTAAAGGCTAGTTTTCTTGACGTACCTATTGTAATACCTACCAAATCTTGTTCTAAATGCATGATGAGGCGCCAAGGGAAAGAACATGTTGAAGAAGGTAATTCATTTGCCAAGGTTACCTGGAAGCAGGCACTTGTTAAAACAAAAGAGATACAGAAGATGCTTCAGTGGATTTGGATGGGATCCAAAGAAAGACAATAGGCAAAATGAGCTAATTTGGGAGGTTTGTTTATTTTTCATTAAACAGTTCCATGATTGGACTTGTTGGAAGGACTTTTGCAAACTTTGGAGTCCACAAAGGATGGATGAATTTGAACAATTTTCAATGGTGAGAGAATTACCATTGATCAAACACTAATTGTGAAGCAATTTAGTGTCAATGTTGAGGGGGAAATGGATGCAACTAATGCACTAGTCAAAAAAGTTCAAATGGCCCTAAAAAATATCATTGGACCACATGCATTCATTAACAAATGAGCAGTGGAGTGTCATCTGCATGAAGGAATAATATCATGCTAAGTTTACAACAATCCTACAAATCATCTATCAACGAAAAATGTTAACATGTTTTAGTAATCGCATTGCCATCACTTTGAACTTGGCAAATAAGGGGAAGACAATTAATTGGTGTTCCATTATGCTGACACAAATGTCCGTAGAATTGACTTGGTGGATTGAACACCAAAAATAGATAACAATAGGATTAATAACACTTGATAGGAAAGCATCATCTTGTTACTTTATACCTATTATAAAGGTATGTTTAAGTTACTAGTTTCATTTGTTAGAGGAGGATACACCCATTGATTCTCCAAAACCACAACCGATTCAGGGGAGAGAGGACAAGAAAACTACTATGGAATAATCTAGATAAACCTCTCCTGAATGTAGTGACCAAAGAGAAGCTTATAAATGAGCAACAATCAATACATTCAACCAATATATCACCACAACAAATGAAAGTATGAATTGAACCATCAACAGCCAGGGATTAGTTGAGTCTATAACCAACTAGTACACCATTGAAGAAAAAACCTCATACCTATCAACGAATTATGGTGATGGAGGGAGGCGACGATGACATGGAAGTTGATGTCACCACACAACAAGATGACGAGTCAATCAAAACAAAAAGTGACCAATTCATGGAGGAATGAAGTGAAACTAATTTTGAACATGTATTCAATCAGGGACCTTTACATGTTTAGGAAACTTCTCCTTCTACAAAACAAGTGAATAACCCATTGTTAGTAGGTACAAAACCAATATAGTTAGTTCAACCCAACCTTGTTGAATTAATTTAGGTTAAACATGTTTATATTTTCCTTGAAACATTAACAACTTATGCCCAACATGAAAGCCTAAAATAGGTTACCCTTTTCATTGAACAAGTAAACTTAATTGCTTAGATGTGGCCTTAGACAATAGACAATTTAGTTGATTTGAAATCCAAATATAATAATGCTAATAACTTGTTAAAGGATATAAACAACCAGTTACAAGCTTGTTGTCTAAAACTAGTTAGTCATAAACAAGCTTTGTAGAATAGAGATAATGACTTAGTTGTTATAAAAGCCCAACTTCTCAAGCAATAGGCATAGAATAAGCAATTGGTTGTTAAAGGTGTTGAAGCTAAAAAAAAATCAAAAAAGCTAAAACCCTATAGTTTGAGCACAATGAGCTAACCCAAGCCCATTTCAAAACACATAATGACTTTAAAACATTGCAAACTAATTTTGATTAGTTAATAAAGGATTATGGTAAGATGGAGGCCATTAGTGTATAGCAAGAAAAAACCATGTTGGAGCTAGAAAGTACATGTTTGCAACAAAAGAATTAGTTGACGGAAGTCAACATTGAAATGGAAAATTGTACCCATGAACTTTGGGTACATATTCAAGAACTGAAGGGCGAATTGGAAACACTTCACAAATCACCTAGTAAAGCTTCTTAACCTACTTACATGGATAATCAATTTAAGGAATTTGAAGAACTACTTTTGGACAATGCCTTGCTTAAAGTGCAAAACCAAACACTTGTTTAGAAGAACATGAAGTGGAAAGAATGGTGGCAAACTATGCAGGAGATCACTTAAGAACATATTCAAGAAAGTTTGGACATTGTTCATCCAAATGAAAAGGCCTACTTGAATGAATTGGTTGCATAACAATTGCATTTTGAAGGTTACAAGAATGATTGGCTTACTAGCAAACTTGTTGAGGTGCATGTTAATGTTCTTCAAAGGGGTTCACCTAGGGTGATAGCTAATTGCACCTTAGCTAGTTGTTGTAGCTACAAGTTTTCGAAATGAACCTATTGTTACCACCACTGAAAAACTTAAACCCATCAAAGGGGGAGCAGAACTAGCCATTGTTTCTTATACCTTACCTTTACCCAAAGAACTTGTGGAAGTACCTATTGTTGTTTTTAGCACTCAAGTAAAAACCTTGGAAAAACCTATCACTTTAAAACCTATACAATTAATTTTACCAAAGATTGGAGTAGGCACATAGATTATTTTGATTGATAACATTACGCATGCTTTTGAAGTTTTTAGAACTCTAAATATAGTACTGAAGGATACACCTATTATGGAAAGACCAAACTCTCAACTATTTCATTTGGTTGAACTTGTTGATACCATAAGTGAACAACATGTTGATGACTTAGTTGCATGTGTTCAACATGTGGTTCTAGGTGATTGATTTCAAGGACGAAATCTAGATTTCAAGGGGGGGGTGGGGTGGGGTAATGTTAACCTAAATTTTTCAATGTATATAGTAATCAGTTTAACCAACTAGTAAGCAATAAGGCATTATGATTTAAGGATATTTTTGTTTTATGGCTAACATGTTTAAAAGATAATCACTTTGTTACAAGAATTGGTAACTAGACTAGTGTAGTAATTGGTTGATTAACGGAACAAGTGGATTTGAACTTGTGACTAGTAACTTGTTAAAATTATACTAATTGGTGAATGTTTAAGTTATAACAGTATGAGTCGGTATAACTAGGAGGAATTAGAAGTAGAAGAGGATTTGAATTCCTTTCCATTTTGTAACTCTTGAAAAGGTTTTTGGATTTTTGAATGAAGTTTTACTCTAATTTGTTTGAAGATGTTTCCTTTCTATTTTGGAGATTGCAAGCTTGAGATTGTTCTTCTTAATGTATAAGCAAGAAACTGAAATGTTTCTTATGGGTTATGATATTCAAAATTGGAACAACTTGTTGATGAAATTTAGTAAATTAAAGTTATAAACTTGAAATAAACAAGTTGTTTACCTATAAGTTTGCCCCAACTGATGTAAACTTGGTTAATTATAATCATATGTAAAGTTTTTAATTGAAAAATGAATTGCATGATTGTGTGATTGGAATGATTAGAGAACACATAAATACATATCTATGGGGCAATTCATTTGAATTGTCTTAAAATTTGAAAGTTTGGAATTTGAATTAAGAAAATGAAACAAAATAATAATAAAAATAAAAATATATGGTCATTATCTTATATGAAATACACCAATTTTCAAGAAGGGTCCCAAATCAAATGGTTAAAATTATATTACCATGAAAATAAATAATTGGAAATAGATGCTTAAATTGCCATGTGGATTTGCATATCAAATTCAACCTATGTGCAAGTATTGCAAAATGCTAATTGCTTAAATTTTTGTTGCCTTTAAACAATTTGAGATTATGAAACCCTTATGATTCATGACCTAGAAGGATGAACAATTGCAGGAATTAGATGTCAAATTAAAGTTCATTGTAGTTGTTATCATTTGGCACTACTAGAAATTTTTGGTTTTGCAAGAGTTGTTTGCAACTAAAATTTAGTTGCATGTGACACATGCAATTGCAAATTTGTGTGGTTGCATAAGACAAGTTGCACATGACATTCAATTGCATGTGACACTACATATGCAACATGTATATATGGTGTTAATATACATGCTCATCCATACATACTAATCCAAATGTAGTTGCACCTTATGTGCAACTCTCCTTGCAACTACAATGCAACTAATAAACATATGACATGTGTTTAAAAATTGGACAACTAGCTTGTGGACACATGCCACTAATTAATTATTTTTCTGTTTTAAAAATAAAAAATTCATTGGATTAATCTCAATAATTAAAATTTATGCCACTAAGATGATGACACGTGGCACACCATGGAACGTTCATTGACCAATTGACACATGTCCATTTTAAAAAAACACCAATTATATGGTGACATGTGGAAATTAAGGCTTACCTATTTTAAAATATTCATTAATAAAATCTAAAATTGTCTAATTTATGGCTAATAAGATGTCGACATGTGTTACCTATGTAGGTAGGTTATTATTAAATCCTATTAGGTAAATAGGATTACTTAGGTATGTAAGTAGGTTGAACATAACTAGGTTTAAGCTATATAAGGAAGCTTAAAATAATCTGATTTTATTTTTAAAATTAACCATTTCATAAAAGTCAAACTTTTTTAATTCACTCATCCCCAATGGCATTTAGTGTTTCATTATTATACAGTTATTGCTCCTACTTATATACTAAGCCAAATAGAATTGGAAGCCAAAGGATATGGGATAACAAAATTCCATTGTAAACTTCATGAACCAACTTAGTTTTACATCAGATGCAACTAATGTATTAGAGTATAATAGCCAAGGGAGGGTTCTGTTGATTTTGGTGTCCTAACAAAACTTGAAGCCCTCCTCTTGGCGCATCTAACACAATAAGAATCGTTGAAAATGGATTAGAAATGAGAAAGTTATGGTCCCCCAAAGTAAAGGGGGTCATAAATTCAAAAAAGACCATTGAACACTACAAAGGCCAATTCTTAAACACCCAAAAAGTTCTTTTTATGTTGGTTTTTTTGCTATTAAAGTAACAATATGATTTGTAGAACTTCAGTTGGCATTCCTATAACACTTTAAATCGTTAAAATGAATTAAAAATAAGAAAGTTATGAGGTTTGAAAATAAGAGGGGTCCAAAGAAAAGAAAAAAAACACATTTTGTAACTTGGAAAAAAACTTATTTCATGTTTAAGCTTTTTCTTATTTTTCATGTTTTTCTTCTTGTTAATCTTTCATTACTCCTTGTCTTTTGCACTTCAAAGATGATTGTAGGATTTTTTTAATAATTATAATTACTTAATGAAAATATGACTTTAACATTATTATCTAGCTTAAATTAGTAATTAGCTGAAGATGTTTATGTACTTGTAGGTTAATTCGTGTAGCCTATTTAAATTAATATTTTAACATAAATAATAAAATTTTAATATATAATACCTATTGATTATATATATATATATAATTGATTATCATTATAATTATAATAGACATTTAATTGATACTTATGAACATTTATAATAAAATTTAATATTATCATATTAATTGATTTGAATAATTTTTTGTTTAATCAAATTTACATTTTCTGAAAAATATTCCAAAAAAAATAAAATAAAAAAGTTTTACTTGCCAAAAAAAATATTTAAATATATTTGAGAAATAAAACTTAAAAACTTGCAATATATATTTAAATCGTGGTTTAGTTTTAACTTAATTTAATTTAACATAATTTAGTTTAGCCATAATTAATTTAGCCTAACTTAATTTAACCATTGTTAGTTTTAGCCTAATTTAATTTAGCCATAAATAGTTTAACCTAACTTAATTTAGCCATAATTGGTTTGGCCTAATTTAATTTAGCCATATTTATTTCGTGTTAATTTAATTTAGCTTAATTTAATTTAGCCATAATAAATATATTCTAATTTATTTTAGCCATAAATAATTTAGCCTAATTTATTTTAGTCATAATTAGTTTGGCCTTTTTATTTAAACCATAATTGATATAGTTTAATTCATTTTAACCATAAATAATTTAGCCTAATTTAATTTAACGATAATTAGTTTGGCCTAACTTAATTTAGCCATAATGAATATAATATAATTTATTTTAGCCATAAATAATTTAAACTAACTTAATTTAACCATAATTATTTTGGCCTAACTTAATTTAGCCATATTTAATTTACCATAATTTAATTTAACCATAATTAGCTTAATCTAATTTATTTAACCATGGTTAGTTTTAGCGTAATTTAATTTAACCATAAATATTTTAACCTAATAAAATTAGGCATGGTTAATTTTAGCCTAATTTAATTTAGCCATGGTTAGTTTAACTTTTTTGTTTATTTAGCCTAAGTTAATTTAGTTACGATTATTTAACTTAGGTTAGCATGGGGTTAACCTTAGTACTAAAGGCACATAATATTATTATACATAGCCTATGTAGATATATATTAAGTATAATAATTTAAGTATGTATAAGTTTAGGCCATTATTTTTATGACATGTGTCCATGTTGTACACATTTAGTTGCATGTTAGTTGCACACACAACCGTATGGTTGAAAAACTATATAATACCAAATTTATAGTTACAAACATGACCAAGATAGTTGCAAATGATAACCAGTTGCATGCCAGTTGCATAGTGACTGGTTGCAAAAGACAAAATTTCTAGTAGTGTGGGGCTTCAATTGTTTCATCAAGAATGTTGGTGTCATTGTCATCATCATCATCATTGTGATGTTCTTCTACCTCTAAAGTGTTTGTCCCATGCAAGTTTGTGATGATATTCCACTCCAAATGTTTTGTCACAATTCATTTAGTGCGACGATGTCCTTCAATATCCAAAATGCCATCATTAGTGTGTGGATTGTTCACAATTTTGTTTTTTTACAAAAGCAATTGTTGTTTGATTAGTCGACCATTTTCTTCAAATAATTTGATGTGTGGATGAATCTTGAATAGGTGGATGAAGATGGTTTATGGAAATGCCACAACAACGTCTCTCAACCCCACATCAACTTTGAGCATTGGGTGTTAGATGCCATAGGTACTGGTCAACTAATGTGTGGTCAAAATGTGAATCATGTTCTATCAATTCCAAAGGTTTTACATATTTGAGATTAGAAGGACTTTAATGCACAACTTGGGGTGCACTTACATTAATGGTCATATGTGGGCGCACATGTGGCTCCAATGTAATATCCATTATGTTTTTGACTATAATATTCACTAAATTGATGTGTGGGTTGACTTGTATATTTGAGGTGTTTATTAATGTGTGTAGTGCATCCAACTCCATAATGGTGATTCAAGTTAATGGTGTGTTTGAGCTACTAAAGGTTAACACTTCAATGGAACCCAATGATTGCATGAACATTTGTTGATTTGGGATTGTTGGAGCATGTACATCCAAGGGTGGTGTATGAAGCACTTGAATAAAGTTGTCAAGTATAGGCATGTTTAGATTTGCATTGCTATTGTCAGATAGTTGAACTTGCCAAACTATTGAATCATACAACAATCTTGAAAATTAAATGTCTTGTCATCAAGGAATTCAAAGGGGTCATGTTGGTCTTCATCCTTATCTGACATTCATCCAATGAATCACTTTCATTTGCACTTTCATCAAGATTGGACATTGAATTTTTTGACAACACATTCTTTTCATACCATGTCATGGGGTTGGTGTTAGGTCATTACTACAAAAGCTTATTATTAATGTATATGTACACCAAGTCTTCCACCCAATCCAACATCAATTGATTTTGCACTTTGCTAAGGACAAATGGGTATGAATTCCAATTCCACTTGCACAATGATATGGAACACCCGTGTGCCAAAATACAACAAGCAATGGGTGCAAGTGTGCATTCACCAACTATAATAAAATCCCACCGCTCATATGGAACAAGTTGAGCTCATTCACTAGGGGGGTGTCAAAAAAAGGATTTTGACTTTTAATACAATTTGTGAAGTCTTTTCAAACTTGAGCATAAGTAGTCGGGATACTAATTGTTTTTCGCAAAACTTGTTTAACGACTCTTTTGTATTTGCTTCATCATGTAACTAGGCAAACTTCATCCAATAATTATGGATTGAGAAAGGCATGTGCATAATGTAAGTCAATTGTGGGCGAAAACATCCTTGGGTGGTACCATTAGAACCATTTCAAGGAATGGTTAATGAACCTAAAAAAACCAAATCATTTTCGTGGGCCTCTTACTTTAGATGTTTTCACAACTATATATATATATTTCATGTTTATCAATTGCATGCACCAATATATGGCTTGAAGTTTATTTTGGAATAAAAAAATAGAAATTTTTAAAAAATTGTATTCCTAATTAAAATGGCCCCTTTAGAAATTGATAGATTTAACTTTGGAAATTCATAACTAAATTATATTTACTCAATTAATAACATAATAAAAACCTAGAAATAGAATGACTTCCAAATTACCTTTTTTTTAAAAATTCAAGAAAATTTTAAATTATGTTTCAAATTTGTGTTCTTAATTAAAATGTTCATGGAAAGGAACCAACGTTGCATTTATGAAAATATTTATTTAATTGTTTCCTATGATTTTTCAAAGTTTGATGGGTCCAAGAAAATCAAGGTGTGATGTTCCTAGTGGTACCACCCAAAGATGTTTTCACCTTTGTTAACATCTTCCACCTTTGGTAAAATTGATCTTTGCTCACATCTACAAGGCTTGACAATAATTCAAATAATGGGTCTCGTGACAATAAAACATGCTGTTCTAATGTTTTTATGAGAAGCTGCGCCTTCCCCGTGCCATCAAATGCTTTTATTGACATAAATACCGATTCCACCATGTGCACAAAATTGGCACAAATATGATCCCAAAACTCGTCCTTCTTGATGTTAACTTGAACAATCTTGCTTTGGTGAATGACTATTAATAATGGGTGCCACGTAATGTGTTGACAAAAATTGTTTAATCAATATCAACAATAGTTTATTCAATGATAGGTCTCAATTTAAACAACCTCTCAACCATTAAAAATTTGGTTACAAATTGTGTCTCATTGGGGCTTTAAATCATTAAATTTGTCTAGTAATGGTGAAAGATTGCTAGTGGTGCATGGTGTATGTTGCCATATGAAAAAAAATTAAATTGTCTTTTTCACAATTTGTTTCACCCATGTTGTTTTCCCCCAACTTTCCAATAGCAAGTCCAAACAATGAAGAACACAACTTTGAAAGTAAAATTTGGAAAATGATGGACTAGAAGGTTAATCACATTTCTCATGTTTAAAGCATTATTTGTAGAAATTTGTACAATGTTGTTGTCTTTAATGGTTTCGATGTATCCAGCCAATACATTACATATGTAATGGACATCCTTTTGTTCCCCAATTGTGTTAATGGAACCTATGAATACATTGTCACATGGACAAGCAAACATTATGTTCAACAATGGATGTCATGCAATGTTGTGCCAACCATTAGAACAAATGGTTGCTCCCTATTTGTGAATCGAATTTCGCATCCTCTCAGTTACTTATTTGGACATATCAACCTTGGATTGCTTTAACAAATCTATGTGTAATCCATGGTATGATTGGGTTTGTAGTAGGTTTGAGACTCAAAGGGTTCTTTCACAATTTCTAGGAATGTTGGGTGTCACAAACATTGAAAGGGATGTTCATTCATAAAAAAAATTGCCCGTTTTTATCTAAATCTTATTTTTTGGTTGACTTCAATCCCTAGGTAATGAAACCTATTGAAAGGTTGAAGTTTTGTTATCTATAGATCTATTAAGACCTTATGTGTTATTTGTAGGCGGGGTGCACATTCAAGCCCCTTCCACTTGAAACATCAAAGTAAATTATCCTTCCATTGAAGGATTCAATGTTTCAATGGCCATGTCTTTTATTTGCCCATCAAAGAAATGGGCTAATACTTTGATGTCGTCTAATGGTGGAGGGACAAATCCACCACATTAGGTAAATAGGGCTTTCACTCGTGCATATGCCCTTGAACACACTATAACTCCAACTCACCCATTTCCATCATATCGATAGCGCAAATGGAAGAGCATTCCATCCTTATAATATGAAATGACATTGGTGTAAAACTTGCATTCCACTTCACTTGGCTTGTCCTCTAACATCAAATACCATGAACTCCACACATCTTGCCTTCCTTTTATTGAAAACACAAAAACAATAAGATTAATAAGTATAATTGGGATAATTAATAATTGGATTAAACTCCACCTTTAAGGCTACAATTGAAATTCAACACCAATTGCAAATACAATACGATGATCTAAAACTTCAAACACTCATAAATATCTATGGTTATTTTGTTGATAAGATGTTTAGAAATATCAAAAACATATTTGACCTTTTTGAGCGTTAAGTCAAAATTTGTAGTTATTTAGTTAATTCAATGTTAACACACAATGAAAAAAGGCATGTTTTGCAACTAGCCTTGTAATTCATTTTTTGAGTTGCAATGATCACTTGCAATTCATTGTATTTTTACATTATGACTGTTATTAGACAAGTTGCATAAGTTACAAAAGTTGGAACTCACCATACATACAATGGAATTTATTGGAACTCAATTACAACTTTGTTGCAACAATTCTGTTTCAACTATTATGCAACTCCTTTATGACTATAATAATAATGTCATTTTGACTTCATTTTTCATCCATTCATCAAATTTTAACACATGGCATTATGAAGATTTATTGGTGAATGTTTTTTTTGAAACATTGATATCCATAATCTATTATGATTATTCATTTTAATTTTTAAATGGTCTTAGAATATGACACATGGCACAATCAAGAGTTGCCACATGGCATATTAATTGAATGTTGGATATATATATATATATATAAGCAGGTTGGTACATAACCATAGGTAGGTAAGAAAATAAAATACTAGAAAGGTAGGTGAACTAAAGAATAACCACATAAATTTTATAATTTTATTATGTGTTTTGCTTTTAAGGTTAAACTTTTATGAGTTCATCCCAACATGGCACATGTATTTTAATGTGAGA
>Ga0209208_10002221_pt1 | contig 27778 bp, 29 predicted proteins | sample S1TSphfallax_3_FD_187694 | JGI IMG/M metagenome (GOLD analysis project Ga0209208, IMG submission 187694) | Host-associated microbial communities from peat moss isolated from Minnesota, USA - S1T2_Fd - Sphagnum fallax MG (SPAdes) (version 2) | ecosystem: Host-associated > Plants > Peat moss >...
CCGAACCAAGATCTGGCAGCGCCTCCCGGGCGCGCGATGAGATTATCCACCCGTCGCTTGCCGGCCGAACCTCGGTCGCCATACGGCCAGCACGATGTTGGCGAGCGAGAGCACCAGCATGATCCAGAGACCGCCCCATTGGGTATGCAGTGCCTCGGCTAGTTTCGCCGGGTCGCCCTGGCCCGACACCGCCGCAGCGGCAAGGTCGGCCGCCTGTCGGGCCGTCGCGATCACGGTGAGCAAAGTCCCCTCGAACAGACTGATACCCAGCAGCGCTTTGAACCAGGCCCAGCCGGCGTTGTGATAGGCGGGCGTAACCGCGATGGAGAGCAGTCCGCTGATGAGCACGATGGCAAGCGATGGCATCAGCAGCCATTGCGCGATGGCGGCAATGCCCTCGCGAATCGCGGCGAATGCCACCAGCGAGTGGCTGGATGTCTTGACGGTCAACACGATACAGGCGGCATAGGCACCGACCACGCCGATCGCGCCGATCTCATGGAGCATCTTCAGGACTCTTTTGAGCATCCGCGGATATTAAATCAGGCGCGGTGTAAAATACCGGCAGGCCGCGCGCTCGCGCTTATCGACCAGGAGCATTCATGAGCATCTATGATTATTCAGCGCGTACCATCGATGGCGTCGATTTGCCATTGTCCACGTATCGTGGTCATCCCTTGCTCATCGTGAATGTCGCCAGCAAGTGCGGCTTCACGCCGCAGTATGCCGGTCTCGAGACGCTGTATCACACCTATCATTCGCGCGGCCTGGAAATACTCGGCTTTCCGTGTGACCAATTCGGTCATCAGGAGCCCGGCAACGAGGCGGAGATAAAGAATTTTTGCTCGCTGACCTACGGGGTGACCTTTCCGCTGTTTGCCAAGATCAAGGTCAACGGCGCGGAGGCCGCACCGGTGTATCAATATCTGAAGCAGTCTCTGCCCGGAATACTCGGCCTCGAGGCGATCAAATGGAATTTCACCAAATTTCTGGTCGGCCAGGACGGCGTGCCGTTGAAACGCTATGCGCCGGCCGACAAGCCGGAGAGCTTGACCGCGGACATCGAGGCCGCCTTGGTCACGCGTTGACGGACACGGTATCCCGGCCGCGGGTCTTGGCGCGCCGATCTTGATAGAGGTTGACGGCGGCGTAGACCATCGCCGACACCGACAACCCGAGGAGCCAGCTGAGATCAGCGCCGCCAAGCGCCGTGGCGATCAGGCCGTCATACAGCGGTGACCTCATGGTCAGCGCCGCTGCCACCATGCCGGCGAGCAGCGCGGAGCAGCCGGCGGGATTGAAACCATGCCAGCCCCAATAGCAACCGCCGGCACGCTCCCGGCTATGGACTGCGCGCCAGTCGATGTTCCCGCGTCGCAGAAGCCCGTCGCAAATCCATACGCCACCGAAGGGTCCCACCCAGACGACGAGCAGGGCGATGAAATCGTTCAGCGCCGTCGAGAAGTCGCGCACGAACAAGATATACAAGGCGATCGCGGTGGATACGATGACGTCGGCGACGGTGGCGACACTGCGGTGAACCTTGAGGCCCATGGCCTGCAGCGCCAATCCCGAGGAGTAGTACGTCGGCACGTTGTTCGCCATCGATCCGCCGATGACGGCAAAAATATAAACGATGAACAGCCAACCGGGCATGAAGGGCTTCAAGCCCGCGACCGGATCCGACATGTCCCCCAAGGTCGCGCTGATCGCGCCCGCGACGGCGAGCACGAAGCAGGGGATGAAACTGCTGGCGAAAACATGCCAGAACACCTTGGTTGACGGCGTAGCCGTGGGCAGGTAACGCACCCAATCCGCGCCGTTGAACAGGAAGGACAGCGGGTTCGAAGCGATGATGGCGCAGGCGGTCAGCAGCGTCGGGAAGGTCGCCCCCGCCGGCAGCGCGGCATGCGCGACCGCGTGGGCCCAATCGATTCTCCCGGATGCGACTCCGAACACCATGATGAGTGCGCCGCCGACGAAGACGGCGAAGAAGCGCTGGAACCAGACCATGGTCGCATGACCAAGCACCGCGATGCCGCCGCACAGGATCAGCTGCAGCACCACCGCCAACCATTTGCCAAAAGCCCCGGAATTAGACCAACCCATGACGTCGAAGAGCGCCAGCAGCGCCTCGACGCCGAAGACGGTGTTGATCACCTCAAAGGCCACCGAGGACACCCAGGACAGCAACGCATTGATGAGGTTGCCGCGGATGCCGAAGGCCGCCCTCGACAAGGTGCTGACCGGCAAGCCGGCGCGAACGCTGATGATCGAGCCCACGGCGACGAAGACGTAGACCAGGCAGCCGATCAAGCAGGCGGCCAGCACGAGTGGGAGCGGGAGACCCTGCGCGACGGCGAGCGCGCCCAACGCGAACGAAAAAAGATTGACGCTGTTGGCGACCCAAAAAAGGTCCACCTGCGGCAGGGTCATGTTGCGTTCCGCTTCGGGGATGTGGTCGAAGCCGCGAACCTCGGTGCTGAACGCCTCGTTGCTTCGCGTGATGATCGCTTCGTCGTCTCGCATGATCTCGTTGTAACATAAGTTCGTGGAGATTGCCGGCAGGACACCCGCTCATGTATTTCACCATCAAAGCGCTGCTGCGCAGCCTGTTGCTACCGCCGGCGAGTCCGCTGCTGCTCGCTCTGATCGGTGCGCTGCTGCTGTGGCGGGGCAGGCGCGTGGGCAGCGTGTTCATCACCGTCGCGCTCGTGTCGCTGTGGCTGTTGTCGACACCGATCATCGCGGATGCCGTCGAGCGTCTCGCCGAGCGTTATCCGCCGCTCGACCTGTCGCAGCCCACGCATGCGCAGGCGGTGGTCATCATCGGCGGTGGTGAGCAGCGAGAGTTCGCGCCGGAGTACCAGGGGCCTGCCGCCATGACCGGTCTGCTCGAGCGCCTGGCCTACGGCGCGTTCGTTGCGCGGCACACCGGGCTGCCCATACTGGTGTCGGGCGCCCCGGTCGAGGCGCGCGTGATGGAGGTATCGCTGCAGCGTGATTTCGCCACCGCCACGCGTTGGGTCGACAATCAATCCGCCGATACCTTCGAAAACGCCCGGTTATCCGCGCGTATTTTGCAGCCGGCCGGCATTACCCACATCATTCTCGTCACCAGCGCCACGCACATCTGGCGCGCCGCGCACGAATTCACCGACGCCGGCTTCGACGTGGTCCCCGCGCCCGAATCTGAACAGAGCGTGCGCCATGACGGGATCTTTAGCTTGGTGCCGAGTCCTGCGGCGCTGTATCGCTCCAATTTGGCGCTGTATGAACTCATCGGTGAACCGATGCGGCGGTTGCAGGAGGCGCTGGGGGTGCGCGAACGCTTCGACAAGAAGGTGGCTGGAGGTTGAGGCGAGCAACGGGAGGTTGAGGCGAGCGATGTTCAAGCGAGCGACGGCCGCAAGGGGCCGCATGGTCGATCAGCAAACCGTCGGTGCGGTTCCGCTGCTGATGGCGTATCTTGGTGCTGGGCGCCCGGGGGAGGACACGACAAGTGCAGACGGATATCGAGATCGCCCAGCGGGCGATCATGCGGCCGATCGTTGAGATCGCGGCGCGGTTGGGCATACCCGCCGCGAGCATCGAGAACTATGGTCACTACAAAGCGAAGGTTGCGCTCGATTTCATCGAGAGCCTGAAAGATCGGCCCGACGGCAAACTCATCCTGGTGACGGCCATGAGCCCGACGCCGGCCGGCGAAGGCAAGACGACGACGACCGTCGGACTTGGCGATGCGCTCAATAAAATCGGGAAAAACGCCATCATCTGCCTGCGCGAGCCGAGCCTGGGACCGGTATTCGGTATGAAGGGCGGAGCGACGGGCGGCGGCCGCGCCCAGGTGGTGCCGATGGAGGACATCAACCTGCACTTCACCGGTGATTTCAGCGCCATAGCGACGGCGAACAACCTGCTCGCCGCACTCATCGACAATCACATCTACCATGGCAACCCGCTGAAATTCGACGTTCGCCGCATCGCCTGGAAACGCGTACTCGACATGAACGATCGCGCGCTGCGCGACATCACCGTCGGACTGGGCGGTGCTGCCAACGGGTTTCCGCGCCAAGACGGCTTCGACATCGTCGTCGCCTCGGAAGTCATGGCGATATTCTGCCTCGCGGCGGATCTGCAGGACCTGAAGACGCGGCTCGGCAATATCGTGGTGGGATATACCCGTGACCTCGAACCGATTCGTGCCCGCAATTTGAATGCGCAGGGCGCGATGACCGTGCTGCTGAAACAGGCGTTGCAGCCGAATCTCGTGCAAACGTTGGAGAACAACCCGGCCTTCATCCATGGCGGACCTTTCGCCAACATTGCCCATGGTTGCAACTCCATTCTCGCCACCCGCACCGCTCTCAAACTCGCAGATTATGTGGTCACCGAGGCGGGCTTCGGCGCCGACCTGGGCGCCGAGAAATTCATCGACATCAAGTGTCGCAAATCGGGCCTGCGGCCGTCGGCGGTGGTCGTCGTGGCCACCATCCGGGCACTGAAATTCCACGGCGGCGCGGCGCTCGCGCAGATCGATGCCGAGGATCTGCCGGCGTTGGCGCGGGGCATCGCGAATCTCGCGCGGCATGTCAAGAATGTGAAGCACCAGATCGGGCTACCCTGCGTGGTCAGCGTGAATCACTTTTCGTCCGATTCGGCCGCCGAGCATGATCTCCTGGCGAAGCATCTTCAGTCGCTCGATGTGCCCGTAGTGCTCGCTCGGCACTGGGCGGAAGGCGGCGTGGGCGCAGCGCCGCTCGCGCACGCGGTGGTTGACCTGATCGAACGGGGCGGCGGCGGCTTTCGTTTCGTCTACGAGGATGGGCAAACGTTGTGGGACAAGGTCCATGCGATCGCCACCAAGATTTACGGGGCGGCCGATGTCTCGGCGGATTCCTCGGTCAGGAAACAGTTGGAACTGCTGCAAGCGGGCGGCTACGGGCATTACCCGGTTTGCATCGCCAAGACGCAATACTCGTTTTCAACCGACCCGACCGCGCGCGGCGCGCCGGAGGGCCATGTGGTGAATATCCGCGAGGTGCGGCTCGCGGCGGGGGCTGAGTTCATCGTCGTCATTTGCGGCGATACATTGACCATGCCGGGCTTGCCGAAGATTCCGTCCTCGGAACGGATCGATGTCGACGCCCGGGGGCGCGTAGTCGGTATCTTTTAGGCCGTGGTGTCGATGAGGTTGCCGACGGAGCTCAAGGTCGAACCACCGCTGCCGCCCTGAAGGTTCTGCAGGAAGCCGCTCAAGAAGGATTGCAGCGCCGCCGTGCCGGAACTGCCTGCCGCAGTTAGCGAACCGGTAGAAGTTGCGGCAGCCGTTGTCGATGTGGCGCCCGCCGCGCCCGATGCTGTCGATCCGCCCAAGTCCGCGACCAGCTTGGAGAAGGCGCTGGTCAGCGTGGCAAGTGAGCTGGAGGATAAACTCGATGATCCGCCGCCGGCCGCGGCGTTGTCGCTGACAAGTTCACTGTTGCCGAGGTTGTTGACCAGGGACTGCAGCGCACTGATGAGGCCGCCTTGAGCGGCTTGTGGCGAGCCGTTCGCCGAGTACGAGCCGGCAGCCGTTGAACTCGGCGCGGAGGTCGCAGCCGGCACTGTCGCCGCAGTCGCCGCAGTCGCCGCAGTCGGCACGGTTGAACTCGAGGCTGTGCCCGCGCCGCCGGATGTTTGCCGGGCAGCCGGCGTTTTGCTGCCGGCGTTGCCGCCAGCACTGCCGCCGCCTTGGCCGAGCGCGCCGAACAGGCTGTGCAGGAAGGCATGCAAATCCTGCGGCAGAGTCGCCGACGGCGTGGCGTTGGCGGTGGCGCCGGCATTGGTGTTCGCGGACGTCGGATCGCTCGCGACATACTGCTGCAGGGCGGAGAATAACGACGTATAGAGTTTGCCGACCGACGATGAGGATCCGGTGGTGGAATTGGACCCACTGCCGCTATCGGAATTGCTCTGACGGGACGGTCGCTTGGTCGAGACCGGCTGCGTCCCTTGAACCGGCGCCAATGAGATGACGATGCTCGAAGCACTGAGTGCGGCAATGTTGTTGGCGCTTGACATAATGAATTCTGCCTGGGATACGACTTGTGAGAGGAGTCGGCGGCGGAAGCGCAAACTTGAGCTCGCGGTGCGTCCGTGTCACCCATCGGGCAATACGGGTATCATCAGCAATATGTCATTTCATCGCGGCAGAGCCGCCTCCGTCGCAACGCTCAGCCTACTGTTTGTCCTGCCGCAGATCGCTTGGGCGGACGGCGCGGATTATGCGCTGCGCGTCGACCGGGTTTTGCGCACCACCCCGTTGATCGATGGGCACAACGATTTGCCCTGGGAGATCCGCGAACGATTCGGCGGCGATTTGACGAAGATCGACCTGTCCGCCGACACGTCCCGCCTGCCGTTTCCTGCGGATGGCGCGCCATTGATGACGGACATTCCCCGGCTTCGCGCGGGGCGGGTCGGCGGACAGTTCTGGTCGGTTTGGGTGCCGGTGACGGTCAAGGGCCCCGACGCGGTTCAGATGACGCTCGAACAAATCGATCTCGTCAAGCGCATGTGCGCGCGCTACGACCGGGACTTCGCCATGGCTTACACGGCCGGCGATGTGCGCCGGATCCATGCGCAGCGGAAGATGGCCTGTCTCATCGGTATCGAAGGCGGTCATCAGATCAACGATTCGCTCGCCGTTCTGCGGCAGATGTACGCCGCCGGTGCGCGCTACATGACCTTGACCCACACCAGCAACACCGATTGGGCGGATGCCGCCACCGACGCGCCCGTGCATCATGGACTCACGCCTTTCGGTGTCGAGGTCGTGCATGAAATGAACCGCCTGGGAATGTTGGTGGACTTGAGCCATGTGTCGCCGGAGACCATGCGCGCCGCGCTGGCGGCGAGTGCCGCGCCGGTGATGTTTTCGCATTCGTCGGCGCGGGCCTTGGTGGATCATCCGCGCAATGTGCCGGATGACGTGCTCGAGTTGGTGGCGCGCAACGGCGGGGTGGTGATGGCCAACTTCGCGCCGGGTTATGTGTCGGACGAACGTCGCCGCTGGGATGCCGACGAAGCGGCGGAGAGGACGCGCGACAACAGCCCACCGTACGTGGGTTTGTACATCGGTCAGCCCGAGCGGGCGAAAGCGGCTTTGGCGGAGTGGCAGCGGCAGCATCCGCGACCGCCGGCGACATTGGCGCAGGTTGCCGATCACATCGAGCATTTGCGCGCCGTGGCGGGCATCGATCACGTCGGCATCGGCTCGGACTTCGATGGCATTGACGACACGCCGGTGGGCCTTGAGGGGGTGGATCGGTACCCTGCAGTGCTCGAGGAACTCATGCGCCGCGGTTGGAGCGATGGCGACATCGCGAAGCTGGCGGGCGGCAATGTGCTGCGAGTCCTGGCCGAGGTCGAACAGGCGGCCGCGCGCTTGCAAGATCGACCGCCGGCCGAGGCGGTATTTCATCCTGAACCCAAGAGCGCCGCTGTCAGCCATGAATTCCCGTAACCACCTCCTCGGGCTATGCCTGTTGTCGATGCTCTGCGCCGCCATGAGTGTGCCCGGCGCGCGCGCCGCGGTGCGCGACCCCGGGGAGCGACCCTTCGTGCTCCTGATCTCGATCGACGGGCTCAAGCCCGAGGCGATCCTGGATGCGTCGCGCCATGGCCTGCGCGTACCCAATCTGCGTGCCTTCCTGACGGATGGCATGTATTCCACCGGCGTGCACGGCGTGCTGCCGACCGTCACCTACCCGAGCCACATGACACTCATGACCGGCGTGTCGCCCGCGAAACATGGCATCTACACCAACACGACGTTCGATCCGTTGAATCGCAATGAGCGGGGTTGGTATTGGTATGCGGAGGATGGCAGGGTTCCCACATTATGGTCGGCGGCGGGCGCCGCCGGGCTGAAGACGGCCAACGTGTACTGGCCCACCAGTGTCGGCGCGCCGATAGTGTTCAATTTGCCGCAGATCTGGCGCACGGGCACGGCTGATGACCTCAAACTGCAACGCGCATTGAGCACCCCGGGTTTGGAACAGGAACTCTCCGCCACGCTCGGCCCCTATCCGGGTGGCGAGGATGAGACCGTGGCCGATGACGAACTGCGGGCCCGCTTCGCCATCAAGCTCATGGAACTCGAGCATCCGGATTTCATCACCGTGTATCTTACCGGTCTCGACACCGAACAACACAAGTCGGGACCTTTCAGTGCGCCGTCCAATGCCGTGCTGGAACGCCTGGACGCGGTGGTCGGTACCTTGCGTGCCGCGGCGTTGCGAGTCGCTCCAGGGCGCGCGACGGTGTGCGTGGTGTCGGATCATGGCTTTGCGCCGGTGGAACATGATGTCAATCTCTATGCGGCTTTCTTGGAGGCCGGACTGTTTCATCTCGATGGCTCACAGCATGTCGTCAGTTGGGAGGCGGAGCCTTGGTACGCCGGCGGCACGGCCGCGGTGATTCTTGCCCATCCCGACGATGTGGCACTGCAGGCGCGCGTCGCGGCCTTGTTGGACCGACTCGCGAGCGATCCGGCCAATGGCATCGACCGCATCGTCGGCCACGATGAATTGGTGCGAGGAGGCGGCTTTCCTGACGCGGCATTCCTGGTGGCGCTGAAGATCGGCTACGAAGTGGGACTCAACTTCGGAGGTCCGCTGGTGACGCCGCCGACCAGCCTCGGAATGCACGGCTATCTGCCCGATCGACCAGAAATGCGCTCGACCTTTCTCATGGTCGGACCGCAGATACCCCGGGCGAAGTCACTGGGTGAATTCGATATGCGGCGCATCGCGCCGACCCTTGCGGCGGTGCTGGGGATTGCGCTGCCGGACGCCGAACTTCCGCCGTTGCCGCTGAATTGAGTCGCATGGTCAAATGCGCTGTCTCCTCGACACGACACAGCGGCGGTGGGCATGGGTGCGCGTCTGACATTGGCTTTCACTTGCCTGCTCTATGGCGCGGTACCACTGCGCGCGGCGGAGTTCTTCTACCTCGATCACGATGAATTCACGCACGAGTACGCGGGGCCGGTGGGTCCGTTCGTCGTGTCGGGCGAGATCTCGGCGGGAGACACACAACGCGTGTTGGCGAAAATCCTGGAAGATCCCGAGCGCTTTCTGGCGCGTGATGCGGTCGTGCTCGCCTCCCGCAGCGGGGATGTCGCCGAAGCCATCAAGCTCGCCCTTTTGCTGCAGGGCTTGCACTCGACCGTGCGCGTCAATCCACTCACCGGCGATTGCGTGGGTGTTTGCCTTCTCATCTTTGCGGCGGCGGATGAGCGGGCGACGGATGGCGACCATCTGCTCGGCGTCATGCCTCTCGAGGCTTCGCCGACGGTGCGCGGCGCGGCGCGCCAACTCCTTGCGGACGCCGGTGTCGCTGACGCATTCCAGGAGCAACTGTTGCGCCGCTCAGCGGATTCCATCGACTGGTTATCGGTTGACGAGGAGGCGGCGCTGGGCAGCCGCTCCGCCTCGTTCACGCGCTACCTCGCCGAGCGTTGCGGCTGGGATCAGGCGTTGGAACGCGCCGTGATGACGGGGCAGCGGCCGCTGTCCGATCTCAAGCCCATGCTGGACTGTCGTCGTCGGGTCGTGCTGTCCGATGCGCGCCGAGTGCTCGCCGGCGCCCGCAAACACTAGATGCGCCCATGGGATGCACCTTACTCCGGGCGGCAGGCGTCGGGTGATTACGGTATCGTGGCAGCATCATGAGGACTTCAAAAACACATCGGGTTCTCGTCATCGACATCGGTGGCAGTCATGTAAAGATGCGGATGTCGAACCACCCTGACATGCTGCAATTTGTGTCCGGGCCCGACCTTACGCCCGCCGCCATGGTCAAGGGCGTCCGCGACTTGACCGCCGAGTGGCGCTACACGGCGGTGTCCATCGGCTATCCGGGGATCGTCATTCACGGCAAGATCGTGACCGAACCACACAATCTGGGGTCAGGTTGGGTGGGCTTCGACTTCCGTTCGGCCTTCGGACGACCGACGCGCCTCATCAATGATGCGGCGATGCAGGCCGTCGGCAGCTATGAAGGCGGCCGGATGCTATTCCTCGGGCTGGGGACCGGTCTGGGGTCGGCGATGATCGTGGACGGTGTGGTCGAACCGATGGAACTGGCGCATATGGTCTACAAGAAGAGCAAGACCTTCGAGGAGTATGTCGGTGACCGCGGCCGACGCCGGCGCGGTTACAAGAAGTGGGCACGGGATGTCCATGACATCGTCGATCGACTGCGCGCCGCTCTGGAGGCCGACTATGTGGTGCTCGGTGGCGGCAATGCGCGCAAGCTCAAGAAACTTCCCGACGGCGCACGCTTGGGTAACAACGACTTCGCCTTTCTCGGCGGCTTTCGCCTTTGGCGCAAGGCCCGGACCCGCAAACCTCTGATTCTTGCCTGAAGATCATCCGGGTGGTGGCACGGGGGTGGGCGGCGGCGCGGGGGACGGCGGCGGAATGGCTGAGGGCTGGGGTTCGCCGCCGGCCGATGGTATCGCGGTGCGAATGGGTGTGCTTGCCGTTTCGCGATGATAGGGCAACCACGCATAAATCTCCGGCGAGGTTTGTGGGTAGGCGAGGAAGCCTTCGCGCTCCTCCGTCGTGGCGTCGCGATGCCGCCGATACAGTCGCCACACGGTGAACAAGGTGAATGCCAGCGTGAGCGCGATGACGTAAATGAAAAACGCGCCCGGTCCGGTCATCTGGATGGCAACTGTACCGGTGGTGGGACCGATGGCTGCGCCCAGCGCCCAGACGAACAAGAGCGTCGAGGACAGCCCCACGTAGTCGGTGATGGCCGCCCGGTCGTTGGCATGGGCCACTCCGACCGCGTAGAGACTCTCGCCCAACCCGCCGAATATGGCGAACAGAATGGCGAGCAGTACGAACGGGGTGTGCCGGTCGACCAACACCAGTGCGGTGGCGACGCCCAAGATGCCGAGCCCCAGTCCAATGAGCGCTACACGCCGATCGATCTTGTCCGAAATGGAACCGATGGGCCATTGCAGGAACAGACCGCCCAGCGACACGCAGGCCATCAAGATGACGATTCGTGTTTGGTCAAAGCCGATCCGTTCGCCGAACAAGGGACCTACCGTCGTGAACGCGGTGAGGATCAAGCCGTTGAGCAAGCATGCCAGCACGCTCACCGGCGAGGTGCGCAGGGCTTTCAGGATCTCTAGTTTGACGCCGTGCGGCAGGATGGGCGCGCGCACATCGATGGCCACCATGGGCACCAGGGCCAAAATGGTCGCCATACCGGATAGGATCAATATCTCCGGTCCACGGACATTGAGGTTTTGCGCGAACAGTTGTCCGGCGCCAAAGAACAGACCGTATACCAGGACGTAGATGGTAAGCACCCGCCCGCGCTGCTCATTGGGCACCAGAGCGTTGAGCCAGCTCTCGACGATGATGGACAGACCCGCGGCATTCAGACCGACGACGAACCGCAGCAGCATGATGCCGGTGACATTATCGGCGAAATGCAACCCCAGAATGGCAACCGCCTTCATCCCGGCAAAGGTGGCATAGGCGCGTTCGAGCCCGACCGGTGCAATTATTTTGTAGGCATAGAGGCAGCCGACCAGAAAGCCCAGGGCTTCCGCCGTCGCAAACAGACCGATCACGCCGGGTGTGTAGCCCATGGCCGAGAAACGCAGCGGCAGCAAGGTGCCGAGAACACCGGCACCCACCATGATGAAGGCGGTGCTTACCAAGGGTGGCACCACGCGCCATGGGATCGAGGGCGCGCCGATGCGCGTCGCGGTGAGTTGCGGGGCGGCCATCATCGAAATTATAGGAGAATTCAGGCGAGTGAGGCGTGATCGTCCAGCCACTTCGTAATATTCGCGACCGTGTCGCCATAGAAGCGCCGTAAAGCGCGCATGACACGTAGCCGATGTGCGGAGTCGCAAGCAGTCGATCGATGCGCCGAAAAGGATGATCCGGTGGCAACGATCGCCGGAATCCCTCGCCCCAGCGTGGTAGATTAGCGGCCCTCGAAATACAAGGAATGACGATGACCAACATCCATTTGATCGGCGGTGAGAAGGGCGGGGTCGGAAAATCGCTGGTCGCGCGTCTACTCGCGCAATACATGATCGACAACAACATTCCCTTCATCGGCTTCGATTCGGATCGATCGCACGGCGCGTTGCTGCGGTTCTATTCGGGCTATGCGTCGCCGGTGCTGATCGACAGTTATCAAAGTCTCGATGCCATCGTCGAGGCGACCGCCGAGAATGCCGAACGCCGCGTTCTGGTCGATCTCGCCGCGCAAACTCAGGAGCGCTTGACGCAGTGGATGGACGATTCGCAACTGCTGGAGGTGGCGGCCGAGCTCAACCTGTATATCCGCTACTGGCATGTCTTGGATGCCGGCAAGGACTCGGTCGACCTGCTCAAGCGACTGCTCGATCGGCATGGCAACAAGCTGCACTATGTGCTCGTGCTCAACGAAGTTCGCGGCGACGACTTTCGAATCCTCGATGCATCCGGCGAGAAGGAGCGCGCCCTCAGCATGGGTGCCGAGATCGTCCGCTTGAAGCGTCTGCATGAAGTGTCGATGATCAAGATCGACGCGAGCAGCTCGAGCTTCTGGGCCGTCGCCAACAAGGGCGAGGGCGATACCAGCGGGCTCGGAATGCTCGAACGTCAGCGCGTCAAGTTGTGGTTGAAGAGCGCGTTCGCCGAGATCGGAAAAATCGGCGTGTAGATTTCGTTTCTTGCCGAAGACGGCAATTTAAGTCGTTCCGGTTTCGTCCCGGGACTCCCAGACTGCATGGCACGCGAGCGATGAATTCCTCATCGCCGCGCACCATCATTCAAAGGAGTCATCATGAATAGTTTCACCGTAACGGCCGTCGGCAATCTCGCCAAAGATCCGGAACTGGCGGTAAAAGGCGATACCACCTATACCCGCTTCTGCCTGGTCGGCAACGACTATGCCGGCAAGGACGAGCAAGGCAACGTGCGCGAGGCCGTCACCAGCCTGTGGCTGGTCGCATTCGAAAGCCTGGGCGAGGCGATTGCCAAGAACGCGCGCAAGGGCGATCAGCTCATCCTGACGGCACAGGTCCGTTCCAACAACTGGACCGACCGCGAGGGCGAGAAACAGTACGACTACTCCTTCGTCGTCCAGACCTTTCGGTTCGGCGCACCAGGGAAGCTCAAGCGCGAACAGCTCGCCGCACGGCGGGATGAACATGAGCTGAACGCTCTGGAAGCGGAAGTTTGATGTCCCTCTGATCGACAGTTCAACGGAAAAGGAATTCCGCCATGCATCATCCCCGCGTACCGCAAGAGTCCTCATCACACCGGCCGGCGTGGCCGTTGCTCGTCGCCGTCATGCTGGTGCCGCAGATGGCACTCGCCCAAGCGTCGCCGTTCATGACGGGTGCCACCGCCTTGCAAACCAACATACTTGCTTGGCTGACACCCGTCGCCATCATTCTGGTCATGGTGTTGGGAGCCATGGCGATGGCAAACCGGCTCGCGTGGGGATGGTGCATTGGCGCAATTCTCGGAATAGCGATCAGCTTCGGCGCGCCCCAGATCGTCACCTGGGTCCGCGGCATGTTCGGAGTCTAACCAACCATGAGCGACCCCGCCATGACCCCGTCAGCCATAGGTCTCTGCGATGACCCGTTGTTCGTCGGCGCGACCCGCCCACCGATGCGCTGGGGGGTCACGTACTCGGCCCTGCTGTTCAACATGGTGTTCACGATGGAGGCCTTTCTGCTCACCAAGAACCTCCTCACGTTATCGCTCTGCGGACCCATTCACGGCGTGTGCATGTTGCTCTGCGCCCGGGATTCACGTTTTTTTGACCTCGTGCTGCTGTGGGCACGGACTCAGCTGCCGGCGTGGTTCGCCAATTACCGGCTCTGGAAGGCGAGCAGCTACTCGCCGCTGACGATTGATCTGCCCGACCCTCGGGGCCGTCGGCGCCGGGTGCCTGTCGTCGCGCTGCCCATTCCATCAGCGCGGAGCGGCGCATGGCAGCCATGAATCGGCAAGCAGCCGCCCGCCGCGATATCGTGGCCGCAGAGCGTGTGCCTTATGCCGCCCATGTCGCGCCGCACATCGTCCGGACGACTTTCGGCGACTACTTGCAAACGTTTCGTCTCGGCGGAGCGGCCTTCGAGACCAACGAAGATGATGAGCTCAACAACTGGCATGAGCGATTGAACGTGCTGTGGCGAAACGTCGCAAGTCCGTCGGTGTCGTTGTGGACCCACGTGATTCGGCGTCGTGTAACGCCGGCGTTCGCAGGCGCGTCGGTGCCGGGTCGGCGGGCCGGTTTCGCTGCACAATTGACGCAGGCCTACCGCGATCGGGTTTGCAGCGAAACATTACTGCAAAATGAGATCTACTTGAGCGCGCTGTACCGGCCGAGCGCGGGTGTTGCGACCGGTCTGGTTTCCCGGGTGCTGGCCAAGACGCAGCGCGGCGGATTGCGCTACGAACTCGTCGAAGCGCTGGATGCCTGCGACAAGCTGGCGGAGACGCTGAGCGCGTCCCTGTCGCGCTACGAACCGGAAATGCTGGGGTGTTACGAGCAAGAGGGGGTGTGGTGTTCGGCGCTGCTCGAACATTTAGGCTTGCTCATCAATGGCGAGTGGCAGCGCGTGCCCTTACGGAGGGCCCCGCTCGGCAACGTACTGGTGACCGGCCGATTGCTGTTTGGAACGGAAACCATCGAATATCGTGCGGCCTCGGGCACACGCGTCGGCGCGATGCTTGGCATCAAGGAGTATGCGACACCGACCACGGTGGGAATGTACAACCGACTGCTGCGGGCACCGTTCTGCTTCGTACTCACGCAATCCTTCACCTTTCTCACCAAAGCCACCGCCCAGGGATTGCTCCAGCGTCAGTTCAATCGGATGGCGAACGCCGGCGACTTCGCGGTCTCGCAGGCCGCCGAGCTCAACGATGCGCTCGACGCTTTGACCAGCAATGAATTCACGATGGGTGATCACCATATGACGTTGCAGGTGCTGGCCGAGTTGGCCGATACCGGATCGACAATCGGCGGGCGGTTGAAGCGGCTGAACGACGGGGTCGCTCTCGCTCGCAGTCTGCTCGCCGATACGGGGATGGTGGTGGCCCGCGAAGACCTCGCACTCGAGGCGGCCTTCTGGGCGCAGTTGCCCGGGAATTTGCCGCTGCGACCGCGCAAGGCGCCCATCACCTCGCGAAACTTCGCCGCGATGGCGCCCTTTCACAATTACCCCGCCGGGCGCGCCGTCGGAAATCACTGGGGTGACGCATTGACCATGCTCGTGACGAGCGCGCGCTCGCCCTATTATTTTTCCCTGCATGCCAGCGACCCCAGCGATCCGGATGGCGGCAGTCGCAAGGACACCGGCCACACGATGATTTGTGGCCCCACCGGCTCCGGAAAAACTGTATTCATTGGATTTCTGATCGCCATGCTCTCGGAGCAGGGTGTGACCCAGGTGATTGTGGACAAGGACCGGGGGCTGGAAATCCTGGTTCGCGCCTTGGGAGGCGAATATTTTCCCCTCAAAAATGGTGCACCGTCCGGTTTCAATCCGTTGCAGCTGGCGGCGACGCCGTCAAACATCGAATTTTTGAAGAGCTGGCTGAGAGAGCTGTGCACCCCCGGCGCATCCGCCACCGCCGCGGCGAACTCCGTCCGCGAACTCGCCGATCTTGACCAGGCTCTGCGCGGTACCCTGGCACTCGAACCATCCGCCCGTCGCCTCAGCCGCCTGATCGAATTTCTCGACCCCACGGATCCCGAAGGAATTCATGCGCGGCTGTCGCGTTGGTGCGCGGGCACCCGGGGAGAATATGCATGGGTATTCGACAATCCCGACGACAACCTCGCTGAACGGCTCTCCGGAAGTCCGGTCGTGGGCTTCGATGTCACCGAGTTCTTGGACAATCCCTCGATCCGCGCGCCCATCACGCTTTACTTGTTCCATCTGGTGCGACAGATGCTCGATGGGCGGCGCCTGGTTTGTTGGATGGATGAGTTCTGGCGGCTCTTGGCCGATCCCGCGTTCGAGAGTTTTGCCAAGGATGGGCCGAAGACTTGGCGGAAATTGAACGGTGTGATGTGCCTGGCCACCCAGAGTACGGGCGATGTGCTCGAGAGCCCGATCAGCCGCACGCTGATCGAACAGACACCCACCAAGGTGTTCTTCCCCAATCCGGATGCGGACTTAGAGGAGTACACCGTAGGCTTCGGGCTTACTCATCAGGAATTCAGGCTGCTCAAGGAGGAGCTCGAACCTGGCTCCCGCATGTTCCTGGTCAAGCAGTCACGCCACAGCGTCGTCTGCCAGCTCGACCTGAAGGGCTTCGATTCTTTCCTCAAGGTGATCTCGGGCCGCGCCGCTGAGATCGCGCGCGTGAACGACCTCGTTGCCGCTCGAGGTGCGGAGCCAGATGGCTGGTTGCCCTCATTCATGTTCTCAAACCCTGGATAGCAAGAAGGAGATTGCCATGTTCAAGACCACTGTTGGATGCCTTATGGCCGGAAGCCTCGGAGCGCTCGCCGCCCTGCCGGCGCAGGCACAGCTCGCGGTGATCGACGCCCCGGCGATCGTGCAGTTGGTTCAGGAGGTAGAGACCATGGAACAAGAGGTCGCGACCGCGGAGGGTCAGCTCGCCCAGGCGCGGCAAACGCTACTCACCATGACGGGTGGCCGCGGCATGGAGCTGTTGCTGAGCGACGTGCAACGTAATTACGTACCCACCACGTGGCCGCAATTGATGAGTATCGCCCAGGGCACCGGCGGCGGATTTCCCGGGCTTGCCGCGACCGTTCAAGGGGCCATGCAGAGCAACGCGGTCCTCACACCCGCCCAGCTTTCCGCCCTGTCGCCGGCCGGACAGGAGCAAGTCATCGCCGGACGGCGGGCGAGTGCTCTGCAGCAGGCACTCGTGCAGCAGACGCTCGCCAACGTGAGCGCGCGTTTCGCCTCGATTCAAAGTTTGATTGCGGCGATCGGCAGCGCCACGGATCAGAAGGGCATTCTCGATCTACAGGCGCGCATCAATGCGGAGATCGGCATGCTGCAGAACGAACAAAACAAGCTGCAGGTTCTACAGCAGGCGATGCGGACCCAAGATGCGGTGAACCAACAGCAGCAACGCGAACGGATAATCGCCAATCACGGCGCTTTTGCCGAACGCTTCCAACCAACGCCTGGCGGCACGATCAATCCGGCGCTGCAATAGTGGGCTTCTTCGCCACCTTTTGGGCATGGCTCAACGGCCAGCTCGCCACCTACATCGGTGACAACACTGCGCGGCTTGCGGCGGTGCTCGAACCGGCGGTGGTGACGCTGGCGACGGTCTATGTCATGGCGTGGGGATACCTGCACCTAATCGGTAAAATAGAGGAGCCGTTTGTGGCGGGACTGCGGCGTATCGCCACACTCGTCCTCATCTTTGGCTGCGGCTTGCGATTGTGGCTGTACAACACCCTCATCGTCGACACCTTTTACCGGGCGCCCGCCGAATTGGCGGCGGCGCTCATCGGTGGTCACGATCCGATCGGCACCATTGATCTCATCTGGGAGCGGGGCGGTGCGGTGGCGGACAATCTCTGGAACAAGGGCGCCTCATTCACCAGTGACATCGGCTTTTACATCGCCGGCATCATCGTCTGGTGTTTGGTCGGGCTGCTGTGCGTCTACGCCATGTTCCTGATCGCGCTGTCGAGCATCGCCCTCGCCATCCTGTTGGCCTTGGGTCCGCTCTTCATCGTCTCGCTGCTGTTCGAGGCCACTCGACGCTTCTTCACCGCCTGGATCGCGCAACTCGCCAATTACGGCCTCATCACCGTGCTGACGGTGATGAGCGCCGCGCTGTTGCTGCAGATCGTCGAATCATATGCCGCCCAGACCGCGGCGCGCGGCACGGCGATCGTGACCGTCGATGCCTTGAATATGATCCTCCTGGCGGTATTGGTGTTCCTCCTCATGCGTCAGGTGATGCCGATTGCGGCGAGCCTCGCCGGCGGTCTTGCGCTCAGCAGCTTCGGGCTCATGAGTCGTGGACTCACCATGGGCAAGAACAGCGCAGTCGCTGCCGGAGCCCCGGTGGCCAAGGCCGCCGGGCGGCGTCTGGGACGGTTCGCCGGCGCCTCCGGTCGCTATGTGGCTCGAAAAGCCGGGGCGGGCATGCGTAAGGCGGGCGCGGGCATCGATGCGCTCAGTCGAGGTTGGCGAAACGCTCGGCGCTGATTTTTTTACGACGGCACCAAGGAGGGTGATTCATGCGTGTGATTTATTACTTTTTTCTGCTGCTACCGGCATGCGTGTCGCACGGGGTGCGTTGCGATGGCAGGCTGCAGGCGATCAATCCGCCGGCGCCGCGCGTGGCGGTGACGGCGCCCGCTCCGCCCACGGGCAGGGTAGAGCCATGAGCACGTCCCCGGTTCTGACTGGATACTTTCAAGAAGCCGACTCCTGGGACGCGGACCGTACCGCGCAGAACCGCCGTAGCGCCGCAGTGGCTTGGTGGGTGGCCGGAGCGGGGTGGGCGAGTGCCGTGGCGAGCGCTGCGGCCCTGGTGATGCTCATGCCCTTGAAACGCGTCGAACCCTTCGTCGTGCGGGTGGACAACAGCACGGGCATCGTCGATGTCGTGCCGGTCTACACCGGTTCGGCGACAGCGGATGAAGTGGTGACACGCTATTTCTTGTCTCACTACCTGACGGTTTGTGAGCGTTTCAACTTCGCGACCGCCGAAAGCGACTATGAAGAGTGTGGCGCCTTTCATTCCGCGCAGCGTAACCAAGCCTGGTATGCAGAATGGACGGCCACCAATCCCCGATCGCCCTTGAACATCTACAAGGATGGTAGTTCGGTCCGTGTACAAGTCCAGTCGGTGAGTTTCTTCACCCGCTCGAGCGGACTTCAAGATTTGGCGCAGGTACGTTACGTGAAGGCGATACACGCGGCGGGCGGCACGGCCGAGAAGTACACCCACTGGGTCGCAACGGTCCAGTATGCCTATGCGGCGCCCGCCACGGATCCGAAGACGCGGCGCTGGAATCCGCTGGGATTCAAAATCGTCGAATTCAAATCGGAACCGGAGGCGGCGGTTGATACGGCCATGGACAAGGAGGAGCCGCGCCATGCGCCGTGAGTGCCGGATGACGCATCGACCAGCTGCCCTGGGCGCGATCGCCTTGCTGTTCGCCGTATTATTCCATGCCTCCGCCGCGTTCGCGGAGATCGAACCGCCGCGCGGTGCCGTCGACAGCCGGATCCGAGCAACCCCCTACGTCGCGGAGCAAGTGTATCGATTGCACGGCTTAGTCGGTTATCAGATCGACCTGGAGTTCGAACCCGGCGAAATCTTCGTCGGCTTGGGGTCCGGCGATATCGAGGGACTCGCCTACTTCGGTGAGGAGAATCATCTGTTCCTGAAACCCAAGGCGGCGAGGGTCGCGACCAATCTCACCGTGCTCACCAATCGACGGCACTACCAGTTCGACTATACCGCGCTCGCGCAGCGTCCGCACGCCGGGGATGTGGACGTGATCTTTGCTTTGCGCTTCATTTATCCCAAGCCGCCGTCAGCGGACGATGCAGCGGCTTCGGCGCGAAATGTCGATCGGGAACTCGCCACCGCGTCGGACCATAGGGCAAGAAACAGCGACTATTGGTACTGCGGCGACTCGACGATCCGACCCGTGCATGCATCGGATGACGGTGTGCATACCCGACTGCGCTTCGCCGCGAACGGTGATCTGCCAGCGATCTTCGTGCGCAATGACGATGACAGCGAGGCATTGCTGAATTACAGCATGGATGATGGCGACGTCGTCATTCATCGCATCGCGCGGCGCTTCATCTTGCGGCGGGGCACCTTGGTGGGGTGCATCGTCAACAAAGGCTTCAGCGGCGGGGGCCTGCGCTTGGACTCCGGCACCGTGACACCTGAGGTGGAACGTCGTGTGCAAGGCGGTGGCCCATGAACGGGGAGGAGACGATACTTCAGGCGATTGATGGCGAACGCGACGGCAAGGCGACCCTGCGGGTGCTGTCGATGCAATCGCGGGTGAGCAACGTCCTGGCCTTTGCGCTCATGGCGGTGTTGGGTCTGGGCTCTTTGACCTGGTACTACGCCACGACTCTGTCAAGGCAGGGACGCGCGAAAGAGACCGCGCTGGCCGCTTCGACCAAGCGAGCCGAGGGCGACCTACCTCTGCCGAGCCTCGGCCGAATTGGGCCTGACGTTGTGCTGCATTCCGAACCGCCGGCCGAGGGCCTGCCGGCGGCCCGTACGCTCACGGAGATTCCGCTCGCGCCCAGTGCGGAACCTGGAGCCGCCGCGCCGACCCAAAAAAGTCCCGAACAGGTGGCGCTGGAGCGGCAGCTGTCGGGTGCCGTGTTCGCCTCCCAAGGCAACCTCGCTGCACCTGTGAGTGCCGGCTCAGCGAGCGCCGACTTCGTCACCGGGCGTAGCATGGGCACGCCGGCTCCCGGGACGGCCGTCGTCGGTGACGGTGGCTCCGAGTCTGGCCGAAGCGACGATGGCCACGGCGACCATGCGCTTGAGCACTTGCTGCGTGCGGCGACGACTCCCGCGGTCCGAGCGCGGATGTTGCCGGCGCAGCGGCTCTTGTTGCCGAAAGGTGCGTTCATCGACTGCACGCTTGAGACAGCCATCGACTCGACGCTACCCGGGATGACCACCTGTGTGATGGCCACCGATGCGTTCGGCGTCGATGGCCAGGTGGTGCTATTGGAGCGCGGCACCAAACTCATCGGCGAGACGCGGGGCCAGGTGCAACAGGGTTCAGCCCGAATCTTCGTTCTCTGGACGGAGGCAAGGACGCCGACAGGGGTCATCGTGCCCTTGGATTCACCGGGCGCCGATGAGTTGGGACGCTCCGGATTGACAGGGGAGGTGAACACACATTTTTGGCAACGCTTCGGCGCCGCCATTTTGGTGTCGGTGATCGATGGCGGCATCCAGGCAGCCGCCCAGTCCTCGAATGGTGGGGGAACCGTCATCGTGAATCCGTCGGCCTCTCAGGATGTGATGACCCAGATACTCAAGGACACCATCAGCATTCCTCCTACGGTCGTGAAACATAACGGCGATCGGATCCAAGTGTTGGTGGCGCGCGACCTGGACTTCCGATCCGTGTATGAGCTGCATGACGTCGCCGCTGAGCGCTGAGGTGGCGGTGACTGCCCGCGACGCGCCACCCCCACGTGGCCCGGCATCAGCGTTGGAGTTGACCCTCCAGCGACTGCGGCCGTTGTTATCGAGTCCCGATGTCATGGAGCTTTGCATCAACCGGCCGGGCGAGGCATACCTGGAGACCGGGGCCGGCTGGTGCCGCAAAGAACTTCCCTTTGCGGATCATGATTGGTGCCTGCGACTGGCCAAGTTGGTGGCGAATTTTAGCCAGCAGCGCATTGACCCGACGTCGCCGCTGCTGTCGGCGTCGCTGCCCACCGGCGAACGCATTCAGGTCGTGATGCCGCCCGCAACCACGTCGGGTTCGATTGCCATGGCCATCAGACGCCCCTCAACCCACGTGTGGAGCATCGAGGAGTTGGCGTCGCGCGGTATCTTCCGCAGGGCACGCCGTGCCGAACCTGTGCTCGATGACACCGAACGGATGTTACAGAGCCTGTTGTCATCCGGCGATTATGAGGCGTTCATGAGGCTTGCCGTGACCGCCCGGAAAAACATCTTGGTGTCCGGTGCGACCGGCTCGGGCAAGACGACGTGGACCAAGGCGTTGATCCGCGAGATTCCTTCGAGTGAGCGATTGATCACCATCGAAGATGCACGGGAATTGGTGCTCGACCGTCACCCCAATCATGTCCGGCTCTTTTATTCGAAGGATGATCAGGGGGTGGCCCGAGTCACCCCAAAGCAGCTGCTGGAAGCGTGTTTGCGGATGAAGCCGGATCGCATTCTGCTCGCCGAATTGCGTGCCGAGGAGGCATTCGATTACCTGCGTAACGTCAACTCCGGGCACCCGGGCTCGATCACCAGTGTGCACGCGGCAAGTGCCGAGCTGGCATTCGAACAGTTGGTGCTGCTGGTGAAACAGAATCCAGGGGGTCGCGATCTGGCGCGGAGCGATATCAAGAGCTTGCTTTACCTGCTGATCGATGTGGTGATTCAGTTCGGCGTCGAGCATCACGAGCGGTTCATCAAGGAAATCTGGTATGAACCGGGCCGCAAGCACGCTGTCGCTGCGGGCTCCGATGGGCTGCGTCCATGAGCGTCGCCGGCGCCGCGATCTTGCATGGCTGGTCGGGCATTGCACTCGCTTATACGTCGGTGCAAATCCCCATGCTGGTCGGTCTTGCCAGAAGCCGGGCGGCGGCCGGCAAATTCTTGGCATCGCCGATGCTCGCGGCACCGCTCACCGTGGCTGTGGGTATCGGCACATCGCTCTTCGGGACCGTCCTCGAAGGCATGGGTGCTGCCCACGGCGGTCTGTTGCAGGTCGGACTCGCCGCGGGCGTGAGTATTGCCGTGGGTTACGTGGGCGGTAGGGCTGCGGCGGAGAGCCCGGAATTTGGCAAGATTCATCAACGGGGTTCGGTGGTGACGGAGTACGCGGCTCCGGGTCGCCCGGCGGCCGCGGGGCGAGTCCGAGATCGGCAGATCACGTTGGCGGGAGAACCGATTGCCGCCGCCGACGAAACGAAGCACTTTAAAATGATCGGTACCACGGGTACGGGTAAGAGCACCGCCATCGAAGAGATTCTATCGACGGCGCTCGACCGCGGGGACAGGGCCGTCATTGCGGACCCGGACGGCGGTTATCTCAGGCGTTTCTACGATGAAAAGCGCGACACTGTGCTCAATCCCTTCGACCCAAGGTCGGTCAAATGGGATCTCTTCGGAGAAATCGAGAACAGCTACGACGTCGAGCAGCTGGCACGGTCGCTCATTCCCGATCATGAGGGCGCTGATCGTAGCTGGCGGGCGTATGCCCGTACCTTCCTGAGTGCGGTGACGCGCCAGGCCCATGACGCCGGTATTCACGATGTCGGCGAGTTGTATCGCTTGTTGGTCGTGGCCGACACCAAGGAACTTCGCACCCTGGTCAGGGGAACGCCCGCGCAGCCTTTTTTAGATGAGCACAACAGCCGAATGTTCGATTCCATTCGTTCGGTGACGAGTTCCGCCGTGGGCGCATTCGACTTCATCGCGCGACAGGACGCGCGGGAGCTATCGGTGCGTCGCTGGGTGAAGGCTGAAACCCCCGGAGTCTTGTTCATTCCTTACAAGGCGGGGCAGATCGCAGCGTTACGCTCGCCGATTTCGGCTTGGATGCGCCTCGCAATCTTTGAGACCATGAATCAGGAAGAAACGCCGGACGAGCGCCAGAGCGACAATGCGCGGCGGCTGTGGTTCGTGGTGGATGAGTTGGATGCCTTGGGCCAAATCGACGGCTTGAAGGATGCGCTCGCCCGACTCAGAAAATTTGGTGGCCGCTGTATCATAGGGTTTCAGTCGATCGCCCAGGTCTCGAGCACCTACGGTCATGGTGACGCGCATACCATCGTCGAAAATTGTGGCAATACGCTGATTCTGCGGTGCTCGGCGAGCGAGGGTGGGGGCACCGCGCGTTTTGCCTCGCAACTCATCGGTGACCGGGAAATCCTGCGCGAGACCGTGTCGAGAAGCAGGCGTTCGACCGAGTTCCTGGGTTCCGTGTCGCGATCCGAACACTTCTCGGTGGAACCCGCCGTGATGCCCTCGCAGATCGAACAGTTACCCGATCTTGCCGGTTTTCTGAAGCAGGCCTCCGATCCGCGCTGGCAAAGCGTGCGTCTCGCCGCCGTCAGGCAGTGGCGGAGCGGTCAGCCGGGCAACTCAGAGTCGGCCGCGCCATCCCGGACCCGCGAAGGACACAGCCCGTGAGTGAGCGAAGTCAAGTCTTGGACGATGACAGCCTGAAATTCGGGTTGCTGATGGAGAGCGCCCAAGCGCACCAACGATTGGCGGATGCCCATCTCGAGAAATTGCGGGCTCACACCCAGGACCTGGATGGTGTCGTGCGTGAGGAAATCCGGCGTACGCTCGTCGACGAACTCAAGTCGCTCACCGCCGAGACCGACCGCGCAGCACAGGCGCTGCGCGGCATGAAGTGCGCCGTCGACCGCCGGTATCTCGTGGGGAATTTCGGCCTGGCGGTGCTGTGTACGGCGGTCCCCACCGTGATTGCTCATTACATGCTGCCCAACCGCGGCGAGATAGACTCTCTGCGGCTGCAGCGCGATACGCTCACGCAGAACATTCGCGAACTGGAGCGGCGCGGCGCCAAGCTGGATCTGCGGAGCTGCGGTGAAACTGCCCGACTTTGCGTGCGCATCGAGCGCAAGGCGCCGGTGTTCGGCGCACAGGCCGATTACTACGTGGTGAAGGGTTACTGACATGGCGACGCTGATCGCGTGGCATGACTTTCCGCCCGGCGCCGCGGTGTCCGTCGTCGCTTTGCTCACGCTGACCGTGGTCGCCTGCGTCAGGGGCTTGCGGCTGCGCTCCACGGAGACGCACAAGCGGGGTGTGGTGCTGATCGAGGAGCGGCCGGCCCCTGCTGGGCGGGGCCGCCGCAAGTCGCGGTGGGGCGGCCCGGCGCCCGCACCGTCGGCGAACCGGCTGAACATGGCGGGCCGTCCGATGGATTTCAGCGATGAAACCAAACACTTCAAGTTCATGGGCACCACGGGCACCGGCAAGTCCACGGCGATTCGGGAATTGCTCGAAGGAGCTCTGGCCCGCGGTGACCGGGCGGTGTTCGCCGATCCGGACGGCGGCTACAGCCAGCGCTTCTTCCGACGCTATCGGGGGGACGTCATCCTCAATCCGTTCGAACGCGAATCCGTTCGCTGGGATCTATTCGCCGAGATCAATGATTCTTACGATGTGGAGGAGTTGTCCGCGGGTCTGATTCCAACCAGCGAGGATGCGTCGTCGAACGAGTGGCGAGGCTATGCACGCACATTCCTAAATGCCGTGCTCCGTCATTTGCGGCATGCACCGGGTGCCGGTGTGAATGAGCTTTGGCGCTTGCTGGCGCTGGCTTCCACCGACGAATTGCGCAACATCACGCGGGACACCCCCGCACATGCGTTCCTGGAGCCGGACAACGCGCGGATGTTCGGCTCCATACGTTCCGTCGCCGTCTCTTCCGTATCCGCGCTCGAGTATATCCAGGCGCAACGCTCGTCCGCGTTCTCGATCCGGCACTGGGTGCGGCAAAGCGGCGAGCCCGGCGCGGTTTTCATCACCTACAAAGCCGGTCAAATCGCCGCTCTGCGCGCACTCATCGCGACATGGATGCGGCTGGCGATCTTCGAGGCGATGAGCAGCGAGGAGAACCGCGATCAACGGCTGTGGTTCGTGATCGATGAACTGGACGCACTGGGAGCCATCGCCGGGCTCAAGGATGCCCTGGCGCGGTTGCGAAAATTTGGTGGCCGTTGTGTGCTTGGATTCCAATCGATCGCCCAGGTCTCAGGCACCTACGGCAGTGCCGACGCGCAAACCATCGTCGAAAATTGTGGAAACACGCTGATTTTGCGTTGCTCCGGCAGCGAGAGCGGTGGCACCTCGCAATTCGCGTCCCGACTCATCGGCGAGCGCGAGGTGATCCGGCGCCAGACCTCTCGCGGTAGCGATCGAGACGGCGGCTGGTTCTCCCGAGGAGCGCGCCGCTCGAAGAGCATCAGCGAGCAGCATGTGACGGAATTCGCCGTCATGGCGTCGCAGATCGAGCAATTGCCCGATCTTTGCGGTTATCTAAAATTCGCATCATCGCCGGCATGGCGTAAGGTGACTCTGAATGATCGACGTTGACAAAAACCTACCTTCGGCGGAGATCAACTTGACCGCGCCCTGGTTTGCTTTGGGCTGCAGCGCGACCGTGTGCTCTCAGTGCGGATCGATGACACCGGTATTTGCGTTGGCGCTCCTCGGTGGTCACCGCGTGTTCCTTGCCCATGACGATGACGACGACCTCAATGCGACCCCAGTCGAACCCGCGGATAGGGCGGCGAGCGCACAGTGGGAGACCGCCACCGGCAATGCGCTGTTGTTTGACGTGGATGAGATCGGCGCGGCGGCGGCGTCGCGGCTCGGACAATTGGCTCCGTCGTTTCGTCGTGATGCGGACGTGCGGGTTGACGGCTGGGTGAATCACTGCAGCCGTTGTCACGCAATACTCGACGATCATGATTTGTTTTGCGAACCCGACGGAGTTTTTCTTCCCACCAGCCCCGAGGCGGCGCAGCGAATCCAATTTGTGACCATCGATGCCTGTTTCCAGGCTGCTGCGGGCGGTTATGCCTACGAACCGGCGTTCGTGGTCTTCCCGGGTTGAACCTTCTTTCACGGATTGATCTCGAGGAGGCCACGGATGGCCATTTATTTCTTGAATATGAAATCCTTCGGTCGTTCGGGCGGCAGCAGCGCCGTGAGCGCGGCGGCCTATCGGGCGGGAGAGCGCCTTTACGATGAACGCACCGGTCGCACCTACGATCACCGGGAACGCCAGGGAGTGTTGCACACGGAGATTCTGCTGCCGAGTCATCTTGACCGGTCCGAGCTGCAATGGACGCAGGACCGGAGCTACCTGTGGAATGCCGCCGAGCGCGCCGAGACACGAAAGAATTCCCGGGTAGCGCGCGAATACTTGGTGGCTTTGCCCGCGGAGATGGATGATGCCCAACGCCTGCAACTGGCCCGCGGTTTCTCGCAGGAACTCGCCGACCGTTACAAGTTCGCGCTCGATCTCGCGGTGCATTCGGCGCGCGATTATCCCGGCAGCGATCCGCGTAATTTTCATGCGCATTTGCTCGCCACTACGCGTGAGGTTACGGCCGGTGGATTCACGTCGAAGACGACGGCGGAACTCGGGGACGCGAAGCGGCATCAGTTGGGCCTGAAGCCCGCGATCCATGAACTGCTGCATGTGCGCGAACGCTGGGCGAGCGTCACCAACGACGCATTGCGCGCGGCCCACATCGAGGCCCGTATCGATCACCGCACCCTGGCGGCGCAAGGGATCGACCGTGAGCCTTATCCGCATATTCCCCGCGGCGCCTTTGAGATGGAGCGTCATGGGTTCCAGAGTGAGCACGCCGAGCGGTTGCGTGCCGACTACGCGGCCCGCGTCCAGGCGCGGCTCGAGCGGCAGTCGCAGCAGCAGCGATCGTCGATGCGGGATCAGGATACCGCTGCCTCGCGTGACGCCCCGCGTCAGGAGTCCCGGCCGCAGTCGCTCGACGAGGTCAGGCGCCAGGCCCGTGAGGATTGGCTGAAGATGCGGCAGGAGGCGCTCAAGCAACCTGCGCCGGCTGCTTCGCAGCGTGACCACGGCCGGGATGACGATCACTCCTTGTAGGCCGAGACGGGGGCCAATCATGATTCGGAAACTAAACTTCGCGTCCTGCTATGTCTATTCGCCAGGCGGCGCTGGCCGGGCCTCGGAGCGCTCACGGTTGTTGTGTACTTTGCTCAAGTCGGCCGACATGCACTTCATGGAGCGGTACGCGTCACGCGTTCGCGAGGAAATGGCCACGAACCATTCGCTGGCAGATCATCTGGATGCATCGCCGGTGTGGGTGCCCGTTCCGGGAAATGCGCCCGTCGGCCCGGGTGCACGTCCGGTTTCGGAACATCTGGCGCTGGCCCTGCTGAGAGCGGGTGTCGGCGGGAATCTCTGGACCGGCTTGTGTCGCCGACGAGCGGTGCGCAAGTCGGCGACCTCGTGTCCGGGCAAACGG
>Ga0209208_10002222_pt1 | contig 27777 bp, 25 predicted proteins | sample S1TSphfallax_3_FD_187694 | JGI IMG/M metagenome (GOLD analysis project Ga0209208, IMG submission 187694) | Host-associated microbial communities from peat moss isolated from Minnesota, USA - S1T2_Fd - Sphagnum fallax MG (SPAdes) (version 2) | ecosystem: Host-associated > Plants > Peat moss >...
ATATTGTATATTTATTGTGATGTGCAAGGTCTCATTGTTTCCAAAACATGGCATAATGTTTTTTGAGAATTTAATTTTACCATAGATGAATTTAGTCTCAAGATTAAAATTGAATGCCATACCTACCACTTGTGTTGACTCACAAGGTTTTATTTAACCCATCCATTTGAACACATTAAACAATGTTAGAAAGGCCAAATGTGCAATGAATCACTTTTAATAACAAATTAGTGAAGCTTTGTACTATTGGCCCAAGTGTGAACTAGTTACACAACTATTTTTTCCTTTGAAAATTATTTATTGTAATTTAATCTAATATTCAACTACAAAACTACTTAAAATTCAATATTTCTCACACCTTAGGTTTAAAAATTTCCAAATCACCTTCATTTCATTAAATCTTATTAAGGGCTTTTCAACAATATCATAAGCATGCCCAAACTTCCTTATAATTCTTAGTTTATATTTAAATGAATTTTGAATGAAACTTTTTTTCAACATTCAATAACTTCTCCACCATAGTGCAAAACATTATGAAATCAACTCAATGCACCCCTCGTCATTGAGGGCTTTTCAAGGGTACCAAAAGGCACTATGGTTTGGGAGATCTCAACATGACAAATGAACAAAACAAATGAATTACCTTCCTTCATAGATAGATGATGTATTGATGTGGTTTGTTTCATTGCCCCAAGTGTGAACACGACTATATAGATGTTCAAGTGTGAACAAGACCATGAGGATAGATCCCAATTGTGTAAAACCTATTAAGATTAGTTTGAAATGACAAAATTTACTCAAAATTCAAAAAAATTCTCACCTTAGGTCTAAAAACTACAATATCATTTCCAAGAAATTTCATTCAGCAAGAGCTTTCCAACAACATCAAGAGCTTGGCCCAATTTTCCTTAAAAAAATTAGTTTTGAATTTATTGAATTTTCTTTGACAAATTTTTTCAATATTCAATAACTCTTACACCACTAGGTTTAAACATTGTTAAACTATCTTGTTGCACCCATCAAGGATTTTCCAAAATTATGAAGTGCTTTGGCCCTATGGTTTGGAACATTGAATGAATATGATGGCTAAATTTATTTATTTAAAAAAATAAAAAATAAACAAATAAACAAATAATAAAACAAACAAACAAACAACATTCCTTAATAGATATATAATTTCATGCCCTTTTCTCATTAACCCTTTCTTCAAAACATAACATTTCAATTGTGCTGATTACGAGAAATAATCTGCTACTAATTTATGTACAAGTCACATGTAAAAACCGTTTTATAAATCAAAAAAAGATAATGCTCCAAAGAAGCTGATTACAAGAAAGAATCTGCCACCAATTTTACACACAGCCAGATGTAACCACAGAGAGAAAATCGCAGAATCGGCCCCTGCAGCTGTGCTTAGGCTTTAAAAGTTCGGAGATACAGATATAACCGGAGATATGAGATCCGGATATATCCCGGGTAAGTCACATTTCTCCCGTCACAATAATGCGCCAAAAGAGCTGATTACACGAGAAATTAATCTGCTACCAACTTTATGTACAGCCAGCTACATCTGGATTCCGTAGAATCCGGTGAAGAAGTGGTAGGCATTCTAAATTTATACACAGCAATCGCAGAATATGTGCTGTGTTCAGGCTCGGGATTACAGATACGGTAAATAACCGGAGTGATAATATCCGGATATGCCAGGGCCCAGTCACAAAGCGCCGGGTGATGAGCTCACAGCAGAGAGGTACGGAAACAAACCGGAGAGATGAGATCAGGGTATATCAGACCTGGTCGCATAGAACCGGTTAAGTTCAGAGGGACACGGTAACAACCGGAGAGAAACGATCCGGATATACCAGGGAGGCAATGTCGAGAAGGCGCCGGTTAAGCTTAGAGAGAGAGAGACACACACGGTCAGAACTCTCAGGCCCGGTGAGATACTATCCGGGTATATGAGGCCTGGTCGCAATGCGCCGTTAAGCTTGGTAAGGTACGAAAAACAACCGGAGAGATAATATCCGGGGTAGAGATATAAGGCCTTGCTCAGAGCACCGGTTAAGCTTAGAGAGACACGGAAACAACCGGAGAGATAAAAATCCGGGTATACCAGGCCTGGTTCCAAAGCGCCGGTTAAGCTTGGGGAGGTTCGAAAGCAACCGGAGAGAAAAGATCAGGGTATATCAGGCCCGGTCGCAGAGCGCCGGTTAAGAGAGCGCCGGTTACGGTTAGAGAGATACGGCAACAACCGGAGAGATACAATCCGGGTTATACCAGGTCTGGTCAGATGGATCCGGTTAAGTTAGGGATAAGGTAGATAACCGGATACAGACGACGCGGACATTTATCGGGTTAAGGCGCCGGTTAAGTGGCCCTTTGTATGGTTCCGCACAAGAGGGTTGTGTTGCGGGATTTCGTCGTGTCGAGGTTGCGTCGGGCGTTTGCGTGGACGATTTGTGCTGTGATGATTGTGTTGCGTTTTGCTGTTTTGCGTGTTTGGTGAGGACAGTGAGGTGATCTATATCTTTGTTGTACTTTTTTTTTTTGCCCTTTTTCTTTTGGGGGAGGTTTTGTTTTTGTTGGGGACGTGGGGAGGAGCACAGAAGTCTTGTACAGAAGGGGCAAAGCGGCAGATGGACATAGGAGTGGTTTTAGCAAGGGCGTCGGAGTTGCATGCCAAGATCAGTGATGCCATTGAAAGGGCGATGCGCTATGAGTTTCTCCAAACTACTAGTAGAGCTGGTTTAAGAAGAAGCCCTAACACGGGTGTGGCGGAGGTGGTGGCGGTAGAAAATGGCTTGTCTTCTCCTTCTTCTTCCGCCGGCTTTGATTCCAAGGAGTACGACAGTGATTCCTATGACAGAGGAGGAGGGGGAGGTTTACCTGCGGTTGCTGCTCCTTCAGGAGCCGGTGATGTGAATGCAGAGGCGAGAAGCTTGAGCGCCATCCGTGACGCATTGGAGGTTTTAGAGGAGCAGCTGGAAGCCTTGCAGGTGAGAGAAATGAGAGACCACTTTGTCATCCCCCTTCGTTTGTTTGTGGAAGTGTTTTTTTCCCTGCATTACCATTCTCAAGGGCTTAGCTAGGAGGTGCCAGCCAGCTTGTGAATTGTAAGCACATCTTGTTCTTTCAGGCAATGCAACAATTACCTTTCTCAAGGGTTAGCTAGGTGCCAGCCAGCTTGTGAATCTTAAGCAGATCTTGTTCTTTCAGGCAATGCAACAATTACCATTCTCAAGGGTTTAGCTAGGAGGTGGCATCCAGCTTGTGAATTTTTAAGCACATCTGTGTTTCTTTCAGGCAATGCAACAACAGCAACGAGTTGACAGAGACATGGCATTAGCAGAACTGGAAGAGAGCAGGGGAATTTTACTGGGGATGCTGAAGAAACATCGTGGGCAAGAGCGGGAAGTGGTGCGTGAAGCTTTGGCATTTGCCGGAGAGCATGTAGAACAAGAGACGGAGGAGGAAGAGGATTTGCCTCTTCCACCTTATCCCATGTCCATTGTCATTCCTAACTCATCTGTGGCTTCAATAGATGCACAATCACCACAATTTCGTTCCTCTCCTGTTTGTCGTCTCCGAGCAAGTGGTGCTGTAAAAAGGCTGACTCTTGGTGGTGGTCAAAAATTGAATGATGGAGAGAACTTCCATTTCTGGGGAGCAGACAAGGATGATGACGAAGAAGAAGAAGAAAGAGGTAGTGTCCAAGAAGAAAGCACCAATCTGTGCCACAAGGAGGAGGAAGGAGAGGAGGCAAAAAAACCTGGAAGGTTTCTGGGGCTGCTTCCCAGCAATCTTTCCAGATTTTCAGGAACAGTGTTTGGTCATGCAAAGAAGACTGCATTGGTGGTGATGAGTGTGTTGGCATTTGTAGTGCTCTCAGAGATGGGGCAGAGCCGAGAGAAGAGAAAAGTCTTGGCAGTACAATCAGTCAAGAAGCTGGATACCTTGCTGTCATTTCCCCCAAAGCAAGCAGCCTCCTTTGCTCACTGTCCACCAGGAAAGAAACTGATAATGGAGGATGGCCACCCCAAGTGTGTGGTTAAGGAGCGTTTTGAGCTTCCATTTCCTAGGGAGGTGAAGACTCCTGATGTTTTGCATGGGCGTGGTTGATACTTTCTCCAGAGCTCTCACCCTGTGTTGTATAAGTATCAAACAATTTTGGCCCAGAGGGATTTCAATCAACATTAGAGAAAGATACAAGTTGGAGAAGTTCATAATTTGTCATTCATATGTACAATCTGAATTGAGGCAAGAGAATGTTGGAAGGTGTTTTTACCTTAGATTTAGGTGGGCAATCTGTGTCAGTTTTATGAGAATGCATGAGCAGTTGTTGTTGGGTTGATGTGTCTCCATGATCTTTGAGAAACTAGAAACAATCCACCAGGAGTATTCGTTTTTGCTCCTCATAGTAGTAGAAGTCACACAGAATTTGGCAGGATGTCCCAGTCTTTATGACTCCCAGAGTTCACTTGTTGGGTATGCACATTATGCTGTTTTCTTCACTTCTGGAGTGAGAAAATCTAACGTGGGATCAAAGAGGACAGGATGTGGTTTCTGACTTGTTGCAATGAGACATCTAGCACCAGATTTGGACAGAGCCAACACCAACAGTAGCTTGTCAATGGCACTGGTATGGAGCACTTGGCACATCCCCCATTTCCCTGAATGGTTTTCTTGCAAGTGTCTTCTTTCTATTGCCATTATGAGATCCTTTGACGCTCAGCAAAGAAGATTAGGCCAACCTTGCAGTCATACTGCAAGACCTTGAAAAAGAATTCCATACTCTTTAGTTGCAAGTTCCTGAAGAGAGCCCTCAGAGATGTGAGGTTTTTTTCCCTTCCTTTGACAGATGGGTAGAAATGGTGCACTTAACACCCTCCAGTACAGATCTGATGAACTTGCATCCCTCAAAAACCTTTGCCATTTACAGTGCAATAATCAGGCAAGAATGTCCTCTTTCTCCATTTCCATTCCTTCTCATTGTGAATAATGCACAAGATTATCTGCCAGAATCGGATATGAGCCTTACTAGGTTGTCAGTAAAAGATTCAGAAACCAAGCAAGAAGTGATCAATTGAGGAACAGACAATGTGGATGATACATTCCTCCCACATTTCTCCTCCTTGAAGTAGAAGAAGAAAATTCTAGAAAAACAATAGAAACCTACCTTAGGTGGAAGATGATTCTGAAGGACTACATTGGTTTTGCCTCTCTCCCCTTTCTGTTATTGCAGCTAGAAATAGGCTCAGAATTCAACTTACCTTCAACAAAAGCAGAGGAGTCAGAACCCTTTGTTATGAACCTTTGTTATCTTCTTCAATAATTCCTGTAAAGCAAAAGATAAAATCAAGAATATCAAGCACCAAATCAGCAAATCATTTAGGAAGAGAGCCATGTGGAGAAACGTAATTGTGTTACCTTTCTTGAATGATCTAGAATTCTGCAGAGCCAAAAAAATGGAGCTTATCAAGCAGCAATTCAGCAAATCATTTAGGAAGAAGACACAGAGCAGCTGCTAACCTTGTTATTATCTTCTTCAATCATCATCTCCCATCCATCATCCTGCGAAGCAAATACATGGAGCACACATGAAGGTAGCAATTCAGCAAACATGGAGCACACATGAAGGTAGCAATTCAGCAAATCATTGAGGAAGAAGACAGACAGACAGACAGACACATCAGATCTGCAATCCCTTTGGTGCAAGCCTCGATGCAAGAAGCTCTAAAAACAGATTCTTCATCAAGAGTCAAGACACAGCAGGAAGAAGGTAGATAATAAGAGTAGCGAACAAAAGCTTTAAAAAAGGTTCGAGGAGGAGTTCTGTCACCCCCCCTTTTGTTTGGTCGCAAACTCTTCTTCTTCTTCTTCTTCTTTTGTTTGTTTTCCGCACAAAACGCGAAAGCAAAAGCCCGGGAAAGAAAAGAGATCTACCAGCAACAGTACCTACCGTCCTCGTAGCAGCAGCAGCACACACTCCACTCCAGCGCTGCTGCAAAGCGAAAGGGCACGAGAAAAAACACGCAGGGAACGAGGAAAGGCTCTGGACATTATTGACCGCTATAGCTCACAACGAGCGCCGAGTGTCTGGAGCAAACCGTGAAGGACCTGGTGGTGGAGAGAGAGAGAGACTGACAACAGAAAAAAAATTGGATCGGGAAGAAAGAAGGAGGCGAGAAGAGGTAATGAACAAAGGTGCCAAGCTTTTCTTTTTCTTCTTCTTCTTCTTCTTCCATTTGCGATACCAGCAACTCGCGCTTGTGTCTTATTCTTCTTCTGCTTTTCTTTCCTTTGTAATCTCTGGCGATGTTTGCCGTCGCAGATGCTGTTGAGATCGTCGTTGCAGCATCCGCTCGTGGACAGTAGATTTCCATCTGCTTTCCATTGAGAAGTTCTGGTTCTAAAGTTGTCAATTGAATTGAGGAAGAAGGGGCACAATAATAACCTCCTCTGATTCCTCGCTGTGCACAAGACTCGTCTTCTTTGTCGGCATGTTGCATGGACTATGGTCACAGCAGCAGAGCAGGGTTATCGACTGGAGATGAGTGAGAGAGCATAGTAGTTTGGGTGGCAGGAAATAGTAGTTGTAGGAAGCTGAATGTGAAGATTACAGTGTTTTAGTGGAGGAATATGGAGCAGGGAGCAAACTCTGCTGCAATGGAATCAAGTCTTTCAGAGCAAACCCATATGGGCTATGTGCCACCTGCATACAGCCGGGATGCTTATGGAGCAGCAGCAGAGAGGGAGGTGGTGGCATATGCAAGAGAAGGTTTTCTTCGAGAATCCCAAGGGTTTCCTCCTCCTCCTCCTCATCATCATCATCATCACATAGACAGAAGCACCTATACTCATGATGCTTATCCTCAAGATGGTGTGCCCAAGGATGGACAGGTTTTCCATAGAGACAACAGCTTGATGAGAGATAACACAGGCAACAACAAGAAGCAGAAAGGCACAGACTGGTGGCATGAATCACAAGTGAGTGAACAACCAGCTGCAGCTCCAAAAGAAGACATTGACCCCACTGGTAATTCTCATGCCGTCGCCCCAATTATGCCTTCTTCGTTTGGAGGAGTGGTTGGGTTCCCAGGGATAGTACTAGGGAGCCAAATGGTGGGAGCAGAAGGTCAGGCTGGGAGCATGGAGGAGGGAGAATGTGGAGGCAGCAGTGGAGGAGGTGTGGGAATTGGAGAGGAAGGAGATGATGGTGAAGGAGATGGAAAGGAGCGATCGGAAAAAGAGGGGAGTGCGAAAAAGAAGAGAGCAGAAATGTGGCAGGATCCAGAAATGGATGCGCTGGTGAGGGCTTACCGAGAGGTTCACATGAAGCTGGCAGCAGCAGGGAAGAAAGGGAAACAGGTCTTCAAGTCAGCAACAGATAAGTGGAAGGAAGTCCAGACCTTGTTGTTTAATGTGGGTGTAGACCGGCAGCCAAAGGAGATTGAACGCAAGTGGTCCAATCTCTCCACTGCCTTCAAGCAAATTGCTGACTGGAATAAGAAGGTTGGGCACCCCAACTACTGGGAGTTGGATGAGACTCTGAAGAAGGAGAAGACCAAGGCCAAAGAATTGCCTGCTACATTTCGTGTTCAGCTCTTTGATGCCATGGCAGAATTTCTTGGTGATCGGGTTGGAACTCACCGCAGCCGCTCACCTGCTTCTTCTCACATGGCGTTGCCAGGGCTGCCTTATGCTGTCAACTCTACAGGTATGTGAAAGGTATTGCTATACTAGAAGCAGAGATCCCCTTGATTCTTGCCCTTGCACTTCATTTCCCTATGATGGACATGCAGAGCAAGAGCAGAGGCACTTTCTGCTATGATGCTCCACATTCAAGATAGGCATTCTATGCACCGAGAGTGGAACTTGAAGGCTCTCAAAATCTGGATGTTTCACAATCACTTAATGCTAGAGTGTCTGTAATGGTCCATGCTAATGGGTGGCTGGAACTCATGCATATCCTTGCCTCTTGAGGTTTTGGGGACCAAGGGTTCATTGATGAAGGGGTGGATCAGAAAACTCTTGTCAAGTGGAGAAGTCTCTTTACTCCTGTAGAGGTGCAGGCATTGACTGAGAGGAGCTAAGCAACCCAGTATACCTTCTGTTAATGCCAGATTTGAAGGCTGTGGTGCTGAGCATATAAGATTTTGCAGGCAGTTCAGGGGTGGTAGAGGTGACCTTGCCCATGGACAAGCTTGCTGTTCACACAACACCCATGGACAATTATCAGTATGTCATGCTACTTACATACCTGGGTTGCATTTATTTTCTCTGTCCATTGTGCCAGATACTCAGCCATCAATGTTCGCTTGGTTTGTATAATATTCTGCAAACATCCTTTTGATTGTTGAGCTTGGGTGCTTAGATCTGTACTGTAGATGTAGTATCCAAACTCACCAAACTTGGCTTGTAGGAAACGCACGCAGGTGGTGCTGGTATCAACGGGCAGTTTCAATCCACCAACTTACATGCATCTGCGCATGTTTGGTCTGTCATCTCTCCCACTCTCTCACCCCTTTTTTCCCTTCTTGCCACTGAGTTTCTGTTGTGAAATGTGCTCCTGTTAGAGAGTCTTGTAGTTTTCAACAGGCTTCCATATTGACCTACAAAAATCTTGCCATCAACTTGCTGCTGCCCAGGATAAACAGAAATAGGTGCATACCTGCTGAGTGTAGCTCTATTTGGACTTGTGCCTTCGCATATTTCTTTCCTGGTCATGAATACTAGCTGTATAGTATTCATTTTCTTGATCCATATTAAAACTTGGATGATGCAGAGTTGGCAAAAGATGCACTATTAAGTGAGGGATATGATGTGCTGGGATGCTACATGTCACCTGTTGGTGATGCCTATAACAAAAAGGTGTTTCCCCTTTCCTTGACATTATTTTAGATAGTGCAGTTGTCTAATGCTAAAAATTGAGTGTGGCCCTTGTGGGATAATAGAGTTCACTGCACATTTGGCTGTTTATGCTGTGGTTTGTGGTATGGTTGCCATTTGAGGGTTATATTTTATGATTGCTTTGTGATCTTTACAAAGAGGGGTTTCTCTCTGCCATACTGATGAGTACCCTTGGGTCCAGCAGAGCACCGGATCAGGCTGTGCCAGTTGGCAACTCAGGATTCCCCATTTGTTATGGTAGATTCTTGGGAGGTGAGCTTCTCTATCCTACCTGGCATAAATTTCATGGAATGGCTTCTGTGCATATGGGTGTGATGTACTGACTTCTAGATTATGATTATCTGGATGGGTGAAGTAGGCAACACAAAGCAGTTATCAACGCACACTCACTGTGCTCAGCCGAGTGGAGGCTGCAGTCAATTCTCGTGCCTTTGCAGCTGAAGGTAACTTTACAGCTTTCTTTCTCATTGAGTGCTGGTGTTTCAAGTATTTGTGCCAAACAAGTCAACAGTTATGGTGGATTGCAATGAGCATTGAAGCTCTGTAACTCCACAAGGAACCAGGAGGGATGTTTGTGCAGAAAAGGTGAGGGTGATGCTGCTTTGTGGCACTGACCTGCTGGAGTCCATGACAAAGCCTGGCGTTTGGATCCCCGAGCAGGTACATTGTCCTTTTATTTCTTTCTCACTTTTGTAAACTTGCAATATAGATTACCGCCAACCATAGTATCCCTTGCACTCTTGTATGGAATTGCTGGGTATCTTTGCACCCACAAACTCTTGTGAAGTCTCATAAGATCATGTAAACCTGTCAACATCCTTGTGCCTTCAATTTGGGTTGAATTTGAGCATCACAATCTTTTGAACAGATTGGGTTTCACATAGAGTGCTAGGCTGACACATGAGCGGGTGCTGCAGGTGAGAGTGATTCTGCAGGAGCATGGTGTAGTATGCATTTGTAGAACTGGCCAGGATACCCGTCAATTGCTCCTTGAACATGACATCCTTTTCAGCAACCGAGTAAGTTTAGCCTTGTTCTGTTTCTGTGTTGGGAATTAATGTACAGAATGACTTGCTTCAGGGGCTGATTGCACTGGAAACCTCTTACTTAGAACCAAAATGGAGTTTGTTCTTTCATTAGAATTGAGTGCAAATTCATGTTTAGACATCACACTTCATAAAGGTTCTCGTGCAGACATGTTTCCTTATGCATCACACACTCTTTGGAATGTGCAGCGGCATATCATGATTGTGGATGAGCTTATTCACAATGATGTTAGTTCAACAAAAGTCAGGTACCCTCCATACCCTAGTGATTTACTGCCCTCTTTCATGCTGAGTTGTATGTGAGGCTTACAGAGACTTGAGAAGAGAACAGTTGACTCAATTGTGTGCATGACAGGAGAAATATTGCAAGGGGGTTATCAGTGAAGTACTTGGTAGCAGACACTGTGATCAACTACATCAAGACTCACCAACTATACACCAGTAACCCTGTAGCTCATCAACCCTGACTGAGCAGTGTCTTCATGCAAGCACATACAAGTTCTTCCAACTTTGAGGAGCTTTTTTTGTCCAATCCAATGTGCTTTGCATACATTTATGGCACAATTTTCAGGAGGGATACCTGTTTGGTCAGTGTTAGGACTTAGCAATGTAGGTCATGGATTCATGTTGTTTGTTTGTGATGTTGTGGTCCAAATCAGAGAATTAGTAGTAAGAGAATTGACACAGATTTGGTATTGTTCTGTAATGGCAAAACTCAGGCTAGTTCACAGAAGGACCCATTTCTGTACTTTGTTTTCAGAGAACATCTTTACTCTGCTTCATGTGAAGTTCTGAGGTGTTGGACAGGATCCAAGTCAATCCTGGAACACATTTCTATGATTTGAGCTTCTCCAAATATAATGATGTTGCATGGCCAGCGGTGATTGGCTCTACTTCAGTTGAAATAAGCCTGCTGGCCTCTTGGTCAGCTTTCCAGCATTGACTTCACCCTCACTTTGCAGGAGTTGAGATTCTTTCACGGGTAACGAATATAATGAAAATGGCTCCATGTGGATGACTGAAAATTGATCACACTTTTGTCCATAGACACTTTCTAATACTGTATATGGCCATGGATTAGCAATATCTTCACTTTGGGAGTTAAATATGTGTATTTCCTCTTGCTTTCACTGGTTTATCTCATCATAAGAGAGTCAATGTGTAAAGAAGCAAGTGGTATCAATGCCTTTAGTTTTGATGGAGGATGATGTATATTGAGTTTCTGTTTCAGCAACATTGTACTTAAGAAAGAAAACTCAATTTTGTATTGGAGACCTCTGAGGGGCCCAAGTGATTGAAGTCATTGCACAGACAGATGTGTGAAGCCATTGGTGAATATCAAAAACTGCAAGAAACAAGCATCTGGATGATCATCCTTTTGTCTTAGGTTTTAGCATAGAGCCCTTCACAGGTGGTGACAATTCAGCTTTGCCAGGTCAGTTGGGATTGTACCTGCAACTCTAGTTGAAAATGGAGATCTTCAAATTTGGTGAAACCAAATTGTTTCCCTGTATGGATGGATGTGAGCAGTCATGGTCTGTCACCCTGCTAGCTGATTGAGTTTTTTGAACTGATTTGTGCTTCAGCATTTTGTTGGCTGTGGGATTTTAGTCTTTTGAGATCTGATGATTTCATTAAGACTTCACAGTATTTCACCTTTCTTCTGGATGCTAGTTCCACATCTTGATGTAAGATTGTATCTGCTGTAGTGGTGACAATACTGATGATGGTCAGGTTACAAGATTGTTCTTGGCTTGGAAGTTGGAACTGGCAGTTGAGAACTCTGTCAACATTAGAAAACAACATTATGTCCCACTGTTCTGTGCCCCATTGGACATTGGTATTGTGATAAAGCATCCTGATGTGCCTCTTGCTCCTGGTAAGCATCCAGGTTTTTCCCATCCTGACAGGTGCCCTCTCTTGGTGGAAAATCCAATGCAAAGGTGCCCCGGAAACACTTCTTGTTCCTGCTGGTGGGTGATCCAGTTGGTGGCAAAAGCTTGATGATCATAGACTGCTGCTGAAGGATCAACTTGCTTGTGATCTTTACTGACTACTGAATTGGCACTTGTGACAGTTTTGTGCATTGGAGAGCTCAATTGACGAGTCAAGGTGCTGGAGGCAGTTGGTGTTTGGGGGCTCTGATTCCAACCAGATCCTTGTGAGCTTGTCATGGCCAATGAGCACAGGTTGTGTCAATGTTAGCCCGTTGAGTTCTTGAGCTTGTCCCAAAGCAAAGTAGATGAAGAGAATGGGGAAGAAAGAGAAGCTGTGCTGCTGGTTGGACGTTTGAATGTGTTGTTGAGAGGAGAGTGAGCAGAGGTCTTGTGAAGCCATGGAAACTGATGTCTGGAGCACTTGGCAGGAGAGGTGTCTGGTCTCCATCAAGTCATACATATCACATTCAAGTTTCAGTTGCAGGTTGAGAAGTGAGGTAGGCTAGTTAGGCAAATTTTGCAATTCTAGGGCTGCATGAGATTCATTGATGGGATTCTCATAAAAATTTGCAAGTCCTAGAATAATGCCACTCATAGGAGCTGGTTTAATGGGTGCAATAAAATGTATTACATGAACAACATGAGTTGGTGGTGGACCACTATGGGTTGTTCATTTATTTGGACCTTAGGTGCCTGGGGTCATGCCATGACATTAGTTTATTGTGCTAGTCAGACATCCACAAGAATTGGTGTTGGTATTTTGTACACATTAATGAATATTTTGAATACTTGCTTGGCAACTTCGATAATGTGAGGGATGAAATGTTTGTGACATGTCACATCATGAGGCATGAATTGTCGCTAGGAGTTAATGTGGATGCAATTAGGATGTACAATAAAATGTATGCATAATTCAAGGTTCGGGTGGAATGGGGCATTGGAAGATTCAATTGCATATGGAAAAGGTTGATGAAATGTTTTGATTCCACAAAATCAAAATATAATCATATGTTCATACCAGTTGCACTATTAACTAAGTTATGTCATAGGCATTGCTAAAACTTTATGTTTTAAATTCATGGTAAACACCTAGATGATCCAATATAACATGGTTGGGATGATGACTATTAGTTATAAGGTTAACAATTGATTAATCTTAACTTTGAAATTTGCATATGTAATCATTTCACACTTTTTAATTACTATCAAATTGGTTATCTTATAGGTGTTCATTTTGATGCTAACATCTACCTTTGAATTTAACAAAACTTCCCAGTCATCCACATTGGTTTCCAATTTGCTATGATAGTGGCAAGGCTATTAGATTGAAATTGCAACATCTCAAAATTGGTCATTGGCTTCTACATTGTTGTCCCTATAAAATTTGATACAATATAAGAGCAAGTATCAATGATGGCATTAACATTTCATCAAACATAGGAGTAGGGCTAGGTCTTTAGGAAAGGATGGAGATGCATTTGTTGTATCATTTATCAAAGATTGTTGCCTTGAGAAAAACATTTCATGTTGCATGACCATTTGTTTTCTTCAAACATGCCAAAATCTCATCATTTTGTTACACATCCCTCTTCACACTCTTCATATGTTGTGCATGTTTTCAACTCCTTTGAAGTATATCAAAGTCTATCCTTAAAAGTCTCCTCTTCAAAATTTGAGTTCAAATATTATAACTTATAGTCTTGATACATAGCTTTCCAAATCTAGCTAGGGATAAGTTATGTCACATTTTTCTATCCTAGTTGTAAAACATGAAGTTGTGATTGGAGGAGCTAAGCCATGTAATTAATTAGATGTAAGGACTCCATTATACAATTTGGGCCTTTTTCTTTCCAAAGAACCTTCATGGGTCTCTTGTTGGCAATACCTCACAATTAGTTTCTTATGTCATGGGAGTTGGATCAAAACCAACCCCTTCAAACCTATCATAAAAAACAAATGCACTCCAAATATTTCAAATAATGTTTTTTTAGAAACATGTTTAAACACCTTGAAAGATCCAAAGGGAGGTTCAAAGAGGCTGAAACTTCCAAAGAAAAGTTGAAACATGTTGAAAAATCCAGAAAGAGATCCAACATCCAAAAAAAGGTTGGAAAATTTAAAGAAAAATTGAACATTTGAATAGAGGACCAAAAATCTAGAAATAGGCTAAAAGATCTAAAAATAGGTTAAACATTTGAAGAAATTGTAAAAGTTTGTAAAGGATCTATAGAAGTTGATGCAAGTATGTACAAGTTTATAAAAGATCTATGTAGGTTAGTGTAGGTTTGTAAAGGTTAGTGCATGGTTTTAAAAGGTAAATATCAATAGGTAAACATGTCAATAGGTTTATAGAAGTTCAATAAAAGTCACTAGGTTCATAGAAGGTGAATAGAAGTTAGAAGGTTTGTAGAAGGTAATTCTAGGTCTACAAAGTTCATTTCAAGTTTGTAGCTCAATTAGTATAAGTTAGTAGAGGGTCATGAGAGGTCACTAGAAGTTATACAAGGTTGGTAGAGGGTAGTAAACACAATAAGCAATATTTTCTTTTTTCATTACCCAATTCTAGTAAAATAATAATGAAAACAGACATTTCCACTATTTTTTGTTTTGATTTGGTTTTAGAGCTAATAGACTAGTTGATCAGAACATTTTGAGTCAAACCATGTTTGGTCATTTTGGATAGTTGCATGTTGCACTAAAAAAATTCATAATTATATTCATAATTTGATTTTTAAGGTTTCAAGATTTCCTCCCCTCCCCCCCTCCCCCACTCCCCACTTCTAGAATTCAACCATGTGGCATTCAACAATCATAACCAAGTGTCATCCATGACCATGACCATTTGTCATTCATATTATTTAAAAATCATACACACATGTTTATTTATGTGTACATGCACACATACACATTTGTGTTTATATGCACTTGTCCATCCATGTATTCATGTAAGAGGTGTCAACACCTTAACCATTAAGTTGCACAAGTTCTTTTGATCACAAAGGAGCAAATTTTGGGTTTAACATGTTTAACGAGAATATTGTTGGAATCCAAACTTTGACTTGTATTTTTTAAATTAAAATTTATCCAAATGAAACACATACATGCATGATCATGAAGCTTATTCAAAGTCCTATTCCAAAAATAAAATAAAATTTTAAATAGAATAAGTAAAACCACGTATTGTGGATGTTGTAATACTTTTGATAGTATAATTTACATTGTTTTGGTAATAGGTAGAGAACAATTATAGGTAGAATCTACACCTACCACATAGTCAATAACACTTGCTAGGTCCAATTTGACCAACTTCACCTACTTTTTAAGTTGTTAAAGCTTGTGAAATGGGAATGAGAACAAGAAGTCAAGTTTAAGCTTTGGATTGTATACATTGTGTTTTGCAAACCCAAGGTCCACACCATAGCAAACTCTTCTAGTTGGGTCACAATAAGATTCAACATGTGGTATTTACCATGTTCTTCAACCAATACCCACATGCTAATACATGAAAAGAATTTGGAGAAAACACCTACATATTCGTGTGATGTTACAATTTGAACTCCTCAATATTGAAATTATTTTTAATAAATAAATATACAATTTAATGTGAATTCAAAACCTTCATTAAAGCTTTGATAAGATTATTTTGGTTATATAACATATTTGAATTTTTTTGGATGAATAGAATATTGAAAAAAAACTCCAAACCCAAATCCATAAACAATGACAACATCCATTTTTTTATTTAAATTCTATTATTATGAACATAATACATAAAAAATATAAAATTTTCAGTATAATTGGTGATATAGAATTTATAATCATACATTTGAAAATATTTTTTAATGAAAATTTTAATTTCTCTCTCAATGGGAATATTTAAATGTAAGACCCACACTTTTTTAAAATAATAAATAATCTGAATTATTTGTGAAACTTTCGGGTGCGTGTAATATCTTTGTGGCAATGACAAATGTAAAAAAAAATTCCCACAATAATGTTTAATGTTTATTTAATATGCAAAAACCTACATAGACCTCCAACTTGTTAATTTGTAGTCATTAAAAAGTTTACATTGAAAATATGTATAAAAATAAATCATATAATATGTTCATGAGTTTATGGTAATAAATCTATTCATGCAAAAAAATTACAAACATTTACAAAACATGAACATTATGAATATTAATAAAATTTTATGAAAAAATAACTATGTTTACAACTAGATTTTTAATCATATCAAATTAAAATGATTGTGGTCACTAGAGTTGTGTAAGATGAGTCGCAACATGTAGTTGTGTTGGACACGACATGGAAATCCATTATATTAAGTTGTTTCATATAATCATAAATCTTTATGTCCACATGGATTTCAATTTGGTGAGGGAAAGATGATTCAACATTAACATGGCAAGAGTTCTATTGTTGAGAAAGGAATATCTCTACCTAGTGGAATTTGCCTATAATAAAAAAATCACATAGATCAATTACGATGAACCCATTTGAAAATGCTTATTGGACAAGATGTGATTAAAGAATCCATGAAAAAGGCCCAAGATAAGGTTAAGACCTATGCTAATAAAGTCTCTACCTAGTGGAATTTGCCTATAATAAAAAAATCACATAGATCAATTACGATGAACCCATTTGAAGATGCTTATTGGACAAGATGTGATTAAAGAATCCATGAAAAAGGCCCAAGATAAGGTTAAGACCTATGCTAATAAAGTAAAGAGCTTTAAAAAATTTAATGTTGGGGACATGTTTTCTTCAAAGTGGCCTCAAAGATAAGCCAATTGAAATTGGGGAAAAGTTATAAACTTTCTGCAAGGTATTGCAAACATTTCCAAATTATTGGAGAAATTGAAATTGTGGCCTATGAAATGGATTTGCCACCAAAATAGAGGACTCACAATGTTATTCATGTGAGCCTTACAAAGAAATTTGTACAAGACCCCAACCAAATTCTCCTAGAACTATCAAAAGTTACAATAGAAAGAGAAGCCTTGGTGAAATTTGAAGAACTTTTGGGGGCACATATGAAAAAGAAGGGTTCATACCCATCCAAATAACATTTAATAAGATGAAAAATGTACCCAATAGATGATCCCACTTGGGAAATAATAATAATAATTTGAGAAAACTACCCCACATTGTGTATTGAAGACAATGCACTATTTTAAGTGGGGGAGGTTGTTACATTCCTTATGCAGCCCGATGGTAGGGAACATTTGATTAAGCATAAGGAGCATAATGCAATGAATGAATATTGTGAAAATTATTGTGCACAATTAACTAAAAGGTGGCACCCATGAGAGTATTGTAAATAAACAGATGAGGTTATAAAGAAAAGTGCACATGTGAAAGTGTTGGAGGTAAAAGAAAAGGAAAAACATTGATGATAGGAAATCATTTTAATACATTTTTATGTGAAGAAGAAAAAAAAGGTTGGGATAACAATGAAAGAAAGGTTATAAAGAAAAGTGCACATGTGAAATGTTGGAGGTAAAAGAAAAGGAAAAACATTGATGATAGGAAATCATTTTAATACATTTTTATGTGAAGAAGAAAAAAAGGGTTGGGATAACAATGACAAAAGTTTGGTAGTATGATGAAATAAGATCTAAGTGTTCATGGTTGAGTGGTGAATTTGTGTGATTATGCGCAATGTACAAACCTTGTGAATATATATGTGATTATGCGCAATGTACAAACCTTGTGAATATAAACTATAAGTTTGTGTACTTTGGAGTTGTGATATGGTTGGCTATTGTTGGAACTTGTTGTGAAGGAAAGATGCATCCATTTACATATTGCATTTGGGTGTGTTAAAGGAATTAAAGTTTAATGTCCAAACATGGGAAGGACCTTGAGGAGCAATAGAAACTTGAACCTCTAGAATTGGAAGAGCATGGAGGAAAAGACAAAAATGCCATTCATACGTAATATGCCACTTTTATGGATTGTGTTTTTCCTTGCTTTTAGGATTCACACTCAAAAATGTCTTTTTAAGGTTTATGAACAATCCTGCACTATTAGATGCACTATTAGAGGTTGAATAAAGGTAAATAAAAAAAATATGGGATTTCATTTGTTTTTTGAAGTATTGCCTATCCTATGTAGTTGTCCTTCTTTTGGGTTTTTTCTTTTATTTACAACATGTGAGACCTATTTGGGAGGAAAGAAGGAATCTACAAAATGCATAGTGGTAATAGGAAAGAAGTCCAAGAAAGGAATGAGGTGCCTAATAAGGTTTCAACCAACCAACCGATACCTATTTACAATACTTTCATAGCCCCCTTATCTCATTGCACGTGGTAATTTTCATAGCATTTGCTTGTTGCATTTTGTTCCTTATATTTCATTAAGCATTTCTTGCCATTCAAGCCCATGAGGAATGTAACAACATGAGGAATGCAAGAGAATGATGTATTTTTTTTAATACACAAATAAATTTAAAAAATAGATATTTATTTTTTAAAAAATTGGTCACTTCATCACTAACAACATCATTATAGTTGCAAATGCCATTTGATTTGTCTCATTCAATTATGTAGTCATGTAGGTCACAAGTATAAAATGTCACAAGATACAATTGAATCTCCACACCATGGGCACAATGCAAATCGTAAACCATCTAACCACAATTTCAACTTGTGCCATATAATGTCATTGCATAAACGTAAACTTTTGTATTTCAAATCTTGTACATCATCATATAATCATATAATTGTATAATTTCACATGTTTATAATTTTGTAATTAAAAAAAAAATTCAAAAATTCAAAAATTCAAATGTAAGAAAATTACACTATTTTTTAATATTTATTTAAATTTTTTGAATCCATAATTATATTTAATTTTATCATTTTGAAAATTTTAATTAAAAAATAAATATATTTATTTCAATAATATCAATGTAATTTTTTTAATTACAAAAAAATCTATGTGTTAGATGTTTTAATTTAGAATTGTGTTTAATTTTTAAATTTCATTTGATTACATTTCATTAAAACTTCATATATTAATCATTAAAAACTATAATTAGATAAGGAAAATGATTAAATTGGGGACATTTATCACAAATTGTTGTAGTCATGGATTCATATTTATATGTAAATGTTATTTTTTAGTTGTTGTTAAGGTGTGACACAAGAATGACAATGGTATAATTGATTGTTTATGTTGGTGTAAATTAAAGACGTGGGAAACATTAATTTTTATGGCATAATGCATGCATGTCACCTAAAATTATCTTCATTTATATGCCTCTAAAGTTTAAAACCTATAAATAAATCTATACTTAAAATGTTGGCAATCTAACCCATTATTTATATTTTTTAATATGTATAAGGAAATGTGAGGTTGCAAGTTGTTGTATTGGGAACAAATATATTTTAATGGTGCAAAGTGAATCATATTGGTAATAAAAACAACTTGTTATATGTGAATGAAGACACATATGCAATGATTTTGTAGTGGAAAACATTTTTGTGGTTTGAGAATGAAACCTTTTGCCACCTTTTTGAGTTATAAAAAGGAAATTGAGATTATAATTTCCTTGCTAATGAACAACTTGTAAACATTGTGACACCATTCATTTGTCTCTAACAATAGATGCAAAGTTTTATTACCCACCCACAAAAACCTAAAATTGGTCTTATAATAAAATCAAACATTTAGTTGCATGGGGATTGGGTTTTAAATACAAGGTTATTTGTTGTGAAAGGTTGTATAAGTCAATAGGTTAGTAGATTTATAGTTTTGTAAAAATTTGCGAGGTTTTCCTTTGAAAGGGTCAAATCAAACAAATGAAATAGGGTTTTGGCATGCAAATAAAATTTTGGGGGGGAGGGGGAGGGAGTCTATAAACAATAGAAAAAGGTGAAAGAAAGAAGGCTAGGGTTATTGAGGGGTTTGGTTTAATTAGAAAGGGGTTTGGTAAATATTTAGAAATATGAATTGTATGTTTCTAGGTCAATGGAATGCACGAACAATTTCAAGCATTTAAGTTCAAATTGAAAATGGTTTTGAAGAAACCACCTCTTGACTCCATTCCTTGAAATTGCATGGTTTTGAAGAAACCACCTCTTGACTCCATTCCTTGCAATTGCTACCACGTAAAATTGATGGTTGATTTTTATTAATTCTAGTGCATTCCAAGGATACTTTCACTTATGATTGTGCATCATGCCTTGTTTACTCTCTAAAGCCACCAAAACATGAAAGAGGATTTGGGCAAACATGGAAAAATATGTAGAACTACAATGGCATTTGAGAGAGTGGACAACAAGGTGCACTTAAAACGAATGCATAATTCTAGGTTAGGGTTTGGCATGATGTGGTTTGGTGAAAGAAGGACAAACAATCAATTGGTGTAGGAAAAATTTAATGAACTTTGTTGTGGGTCCAAACTATCCACTAAGTTACTAAGGTTTGAACAAGCTCACAAAGCTTATGGCTTAGTAGGGAAATATATAACACATAAAATAAACAAGCCTACCAAATTGTGAAATGCTCTTAGTAGTCATAAAAAAGTTTTCATCTTCACAAGTTGCTATAATAACCATAACTCTTTATTAGGAATAAGCTCTATTCTTCACCTACACACACATTTGAAATCATCAAAAAAGGTTGTGCAAAATTCAACAACAATTTCAATCAATTGGCTCCTTTTATAGTTAAAGTTTAGGCATTAAAACTGCCACCTTTCCTCTTTTTGTGCAACCCCTTGACATGTTCTTTAGTAAAGCTCTACTCTCTTTTCATGCAATCTTGCAACCTACCGACCTTCAAAACCTTTTCATTTTTTTTGAAACCTTCTCATGTTCAAATCCTCTCAAAACCTTTAAAAAAAATTCGAAACTTGTTTGCCTCCTTGAATTGTATTAGCTTCAACCTTTTGAAACCCTTCTTTAACCTTTTGCAAAACCTTTTCAGCTTGAAAACTTTCTTCAACCCTTTCTCAAAACCTTTTAAACTATTTTGAAAACTTAATGAAAACACCTTGGCTTTGTTGAAACCACCTCAAAACTTTCTTGGCATCTTTCATGCCACTTCTTTTCCTCTTTAAAACTTTCTGATGTCAAACATGAAAACTCTTTCATCTCATGTGTAGAACTTTCCCACCTTTCCAATTTCATTTCACAAAAGAATTATCTAAAATCTCACTCACTCAGCTATGTTGCAGGCTTTTTCTACAAGAGAAAACATCCAAACTTGGGGTGAAACTAAAAAATGCATCAAAATTGGTGCACTTCCAACTTTCACCTCGGTACCTTTGGACCATCTTCATTATGTACATTATGCCATGTGTTTTCAGCAAGAATGGGGTACTTGCCCTGACTTTTTCCTATTTCACAAAAAAAATTATTATCCACCCCATCCTAATAACATATTTTGAAATTTCAAACAATCCAATTTTGGAAGTTAATTTGTTCATTATTTCATGTTCCAGTTCTTGAGCAAGGAACTTGATTGTTGAATTGTAAGTTTCCAACTTGGATTCTAGAGAACAATGGTTTGCTCTGTTATTGATTTTATCAACAGAGTTCCTTTTGAATTTTGGCATCAGCAATAATTGCCTATGTAGATTTGAAACCAGGCAATCTTGCAGACAAATTTGTCTTCTCATTAGGTGAGGCCTCCTCACCCATGAGTCCAACATGTGGAAAATATATGAAATCACTGCCAAATGGCTTGTAAGGAAGGTCTTGGCCAACATGCAAAACTCCTTTCAGAATGTATAAGAGTGGGTGCCTCTTAAAATCCAATTGGCTCCACTTGCTCAAAACCAATGTTCTTTCTCATTGTCATTGTTGAGAGGCAACAACTTTCTTCAGAACATGGATCCTGCATGGGAGCGAGGACAGTTTAGAGGTGTCAATTCAGTTGTCAGTGCAAGTTTGGAGTCTATTCTTATAAAACATTTATCTTGCTGTGCCAAATGCCTATGTTCAAGCATTTCAATATGAATTGACACATGTGGTTTTTGACAGTCGCTGAAGGCAAGGAGAAAGCCCAAGGGAACATCAAGAACATGCATAAAGTGAACATTGATGATGCAACAAGAAATGGTGTTGTGTATTGAAGAAGGTAATGGTCATCAAAAGTAGAAAAACTTTGAGTATGGGCAGTAGCAATGGAGAACATTAGAAAGTCAGGAGACATGTAGGTACCTTCCAATACTGGTAAATGTGAGGTCTTATCTCTGAGGTCTTGCTAGCTTCTATGCTGCATAGCCAGGAATATTAAGTGTGGAGATTTTGCTTTTGAATTGGGATAGACTTTTGGGGTCCTATGGATTATGTTTGTTAGAGACTAGTTTTTATGGCTATGCCCAGAGATGTCACTCCCAATGGCCAACAGACCATTTGTTGAGATGGAAATTCTTAATCAGCTTAAGAATAAAATTATCAAATGCAAGAAACTTGCTTCCAATTAGGACTCATACTAGCTTATTTATAAGGTTCTTAGATTAAATCATTTGCAATAAATCTTGATCAATTTCTTAGTCAATCTGCTTGAATATTTGTGGCCTTAAGTATATGAATCTAGGTCTTTGTGTCTGACAGGAAACTAAGTACAAGGTTAAAAGGATGTATATGTCAATGGCTTCATGTGTAAGGAAATCAGAGTTAAATTGGGCTTTTGGAAAACTTGATAAAAATCAAGTAGCAAATGTATTGCCAATATTAAGAATATTAGAATATTAACCTTAATGACAGTATTCAAATGCCAAAAACATAAAATAACACAAATGGAATATCAGAATGAAAAAATATTGAATCAATATTAATAAAAGATATTGCTTCAATATTGCTACAATGCTACATTACCTATATTCAAAGGTGCAGATGCAATACAAACATGTTGTTGAGGAAGCTGAGGAATCTTAGGGAGGTATTGTGTTTCCCTACAGAGGAATGTATTGTGCGCCCCATTAGAGATAAAAAGTCTGAAAAACAATCTAAAATAAGATATGGCATTCCCCACTGGGAAAGGTGAAGTTCCCTGGGGAATGAAAGGCATTCTTGAGTCCCACTGGGGACGTTGAGGTTGATTGCACTAAACAGGTGCAACCAGATGAGGTTTGCACCAGTGTTTCTTTTAGTGGAGAATTTTCAAACAATAAAATTTGACCTATACAAAGGATTTTTCATGGAAAATTTGACCCAAATTCGCCAGATTTTGAAGAATTACTTTTTCAAATTTCCAGAATTTTACAATAAGTTCCCAGTAGATAGTCAAGAATATAGAATGATTCTTTTAAAAAATACTTTCTCATATCTAATATGTAGCCAAATTTGGCTAAATTATTTTGTGAATGATCATCACTTTGGGTACATTGCAAAATCCTTAAAAGAAACCCTGGTTTGCACCTGATTAGTACTTGATATGGCATATTTCATAGTGTAATTACTGTCTGAACCATTGATTCCACATGGTACCCTCCTAAGTATTATGCAGAGATGGAAGTCCGCAATCTGTTTTACATATGGCTTGTTCCTGTTGCACCCCAGATGAACCTTGAGTGCTTCAAGACTTGAAAACGGCTGATGATTCTCAATTGGAAATGTACAAGACAGTGGACCCTGAACACACCCACAGTTCATCACTTTCAGTAGACAACCAATACAAATAGCATATGGTGAGATGATCTTCAATCTTTCTGACCTTGAATCGATAAATCATACAATAGCTTCAGATGTCCAAGAAACAAATCACGACGGCAGAAAGCCTCATATTTGACAAGAGTTGCCCCTCTTGAGAACATATTCTTCATCATGGCAAATCTGGAAGCAGGTAGCTAGAAAGAATAACTAGAGTAAGACATCAGATCCTAATTGAGACTTTCTTTGCTAGAACCACCCTCATATCTGCAGGCCACATCAAGTTTGAGTGCAGCAAGATGAGAAGGAAGAAACAGAGATAGGGAGAGAGAAAACCTAATAGCACTGAAAGGAAAGAGAACTGAACCTCATGATCCAGGATCTTGACAAGAACCTCATTGTCCACATCCTGTGTACCCTTGCTGAGAATCACGACATCCTTAGCCATACGGGAAAGTTTGGGGTCAAGATCAGGACAATCCTTGATGAACCAGCCTTCTTTGTACAATTTCACGCACTGATCACTCAGTTGGAAAGCCTCAAAATGCACATCGGTGCCACCTTCGTCATTCCCTTCAAGCTTCACTATGGCAGTGGCCCAACACTCGAATCTAGACTCTACATGAAGCTGTGCTGCTTGTCTGATCTCGATGCTAGAGAGTGTATAATCCCTTTTGCTTTGCCTGACCGTTTGGGTGAAGATGAAACCTTTCCTTAACCCTAGCGCTGCAGCACTGATATTCGTATGCTTCTCCTCCTCCATGTCTTTCATGAGAAGAAGGCGGTCTTCAGCCTTGCTGTGGAGGCTCATACATAAACTCCACCGAGACTTCGCCTGCTTCATTCACTGAGCCGTACATGAATTCTCCTCTCTTCACTGCGAATGCAAGGCTCTGATGCACATAGTTCTAGAATGAATTTGCGGCGTCCCTGTCTAAAGACAAGGAGCTGCAATGCGGTTTTTCTTGGCGCTCGATCGGGGTCTGACATGCAATCAGATCATCCATGGTCATCTTCTTCACAAAAGTTCCGTGTGGAGTTACAGGCGGCCTTGCCACAACTCTCTCCCCACTGTACACAAGGTATACCATAGCTCCGTGCGTGAGTCCAAGAGACGATAAACTGGAACCCAAATTCTTCATATGGGTAAACGAAGGAGCGTCTCTGTCGGCCCCTTTCGCAAGCAACAGCGCTTGATTTCGTGACAACGACTGTTGTGACACAGGCACATTCAAGGTTTCTGCAATCGCGTACTGCAATTGTTTGACAGTTGCATTCGCATCCACCGTCACACGCTCCAATCCATCTCTGCTCCTCACTCTTATCAGCATCTCGATTGATTAAAAAAATTACAACACGAACTCCGAAGAACCAACAAACAAGACCACAAAACTCAACTCAACCACGCTCTTATCACTTTATCCAAAAGCTTACAAAAAACTTCAATCTCGGGGCGCAAACACCACAACAAGACGAGCCGACCCCACGACAGCTAAATCGCCTTCTCCCTCCTCTTCCTCTTCTTATTCCTCCTCCTATTCGAAAGCAAACTTCGACCTGCAAAAGGAGGGTTCCTTATTCCCTACTAGGAAACACAAAACCCTAATTGAGTTTTTGTTATGCCTAAACTGAAGTTGAAGTCCTCCTGCCTTTCATTCAAGAAGAACCATGGGTTCTCAAATTCTGGACTATGGAACTGACAGCAACAATTTGAGTTGGACATTCTCAAGTGCGCCATAAGTGTAGCTCGTGCAAATTGGCAGATCTCTAGTCAACAAGACTGACTACCCTCCAGAGAACAAAATGACTGCATTTTAATCCAGCACTGCCTTCCATATAAGGTGTCCACATACTCTGGAAGTGTGTGCTTCTGTTCTTCGGGTACTCAGGTACTGAAATCCTTTTAATGCCTTTCTGATTGCAACTTTTTTTTTTGGAAATCTTTTTCCAGGAGGATTGGTAGTCTAAACTTTGTTTAGACTCCAAAGCACATTCAGAATGAGCATTACAAGATGAGAGAACATAGGAAACAGTACTTCATGTATAGCTTGTTTGGAAACTGATGGAAGCTTGAAGAGTGAAGTTTGCAGTCCATCTCAATTTTCTGATGTCAGAGCTCATTATGATAAAGAAGAGAATGCTCATAAATGTCAATATCAATTTGTCAACCCTAACTTGTGCTAGTAGAAGTGTTTATGGTTGCAAGAACCTAAAGACTACAAATCTTTGGAAGACAACTTATATGAAAGCTGTCGGTGTCTTTAGCTCTGCAGGATCATGCTGAGGGCAATGGTATGGAGTCCAAGACATTCTACCTCAAATGCCCTGTATGCTCAACATAGCATTATTTGCTTAATTTGGACAGAAGGAGAAAGTTCCCAAGGATACACAGTGACTGGTAAACTATGCACTTTATTCATTCTATCGAAAGCTAATTGACCACAGTAAGCTTGCTTATAACACGAACTGCTATCTGTTAACCAAAATCAAGTTGAATCAATCACTCAAAAAGATTGGAGAGAAACTGCTCTATATCATTATGGGTTTTTAAGCCAAAAGCATCTCTTTGTGGAACAACCAACTTGTTCAAATCCTTCAGATTCACACTTGGTTTTTTGCCATATAAATATGATCAGGTAAAAGAGACTGTCTCCTAAATGATTAGGATAGAGGCATGACAAATGATTGTTAACCCAACTTTATGAGCCAGAGATGGTCAATCATCTCTACAGCAGCCCAATCAACTAAAGATTTCTGGAGCATGAAAATTGAATGGGATGTACATTAACCATCTCTTTTCATGTTTTCAACTTTTACTTCTCTTTGTCAATAAAGGACTTCAACTCTAAGATAATGGCTAGCACCACATTTTGTGGCTATGTCATCACTTCATCCCCAATTAGACCCTGCATCCACCACATCACATTCTCTAATTTCAGGAAACATGAAAGGCATATGTCTATGGGAAGTCAAGGCAAAAAAAGTTGCATAAAAAACAGTTTCTCTTCATTGCATTATGCAAGTTTCTGATCTCTCAAATGCAAGGACCATGACTCTAGGACTAGCATTCTTGCTTCACAAATACCATCTCACAAGTGTATGCCAGACAAACCTGTGCCTCAAGCTCTCGTAATGACTTCTCTTCCCATTTTTTTGAAGGTCTCACAGCCTCCTGCTCTCCCAGCACATTCCTTAGTTCAATAGCTCACATGGAGAGAAAGTCTCATTTACCTGTAGAAGAAAACACAATAGGTAATGTGAACTTCCAAAACTTGAGGTCAACATGAAAGATACCTTTTAGATCCTATTACAGAAGTAGAAAAATCTAGAAGTAACTGCACTTTGAGCCCATACAATTGAAGTTCAAGAGGGACCAACCTTCCAGTTATTTCTTTTGGGCAACATTTTGTTCCTTTGGAAGGGGATTTGGGTTCCATCATCACTCATTCTCACTACTCTGCCATTTAGCCAACAACTTATTCAATAATGCAGACTGCAAGACAGACATGGCCCACACACACACACTACTCCATATATTCCACATGAACCCAAAACTTTAGTCAATGAACAAAGTCTTATGCATTTCAAATAGCTTCAGTCTGGCCATAAAATCAGCATTCCCTCCTAATTTAATATCTATCCACAAAAGGCTATGCTAGTAGCAATGGTCACACCTCCAAAACAGACATTTTGTGCCACAATCTCTACATCTCACCCCAGTTCTTAGGCTTTGCATAAAGGATCTACAACAAAAGTATGCAAATCAGACATTTTAATAAATAAGATCAACAAGGTGTACAATCCTTGCACTGTGCAATGACATGTGGAAATTGCTTATGGACAATAATTATCAGGGTTTATTCAACAGTGGAAAAGAACATATATTCTACCTGATGAGGGATAGAAGCTTTTGTCAAGTACTTAGGAGATCTTCGCACTGCTCCCCACTTGTGGTGCCCACAAGCATGGGACGCCTTGTTTTATGCATGGGAGCTATTTCTACTACTGTAGAGATAACATCTGATACTACATCCTGTCCATCCAGATCTGACACTTCAGTAACAAAATGCATTCCTCTCATTCCCTTGAACTTGTTCACACATGATTACCTGCAATGTGTGCATGGATCAAGACAGCCAAAGAGCAACAAATTCCACACACAGATCTCTAGTGGGGGTCATTGTCTTGAAAGCTTCCATTCTTTTGTAACATAACTGCTCCTAATAACATGTAATCCAATAAAATTGGGAGGATCTGTATGGAAAGGTGTACCAC
>Ga0209208_10002223_pt1 | contig 27774 bp, 29 predicted proteins | sample S1TSphfallax_3_FD_187694 | JGI IMG/M metagenome (GOLD analysis project Ga0209208, IMG submission 187694) | Host-associated microbial communities from peat moss isolated from Minnesota, USA - S1T2_Fd - Sphagnum fallax MG (SPAdes) (version 2) | ecosystem: Host-associated > Plants > Peat moss >...
TACATGGTATCAAAGCTTTGTAAGAGAGAAGAGAGCATTTTTTCGTGAGAGTGATTTGTTTTTCTTTAAAGATACTATTACTCCATCTAAGATAGGGAGTTGGGATCTAGTGTGAAAGAATGTGAATGAATCTTTGTGATTTGTTGTAAATGACAATGTGAACAATAGTCTAACATAATGGCTCCTATTGTGAAATCTGAGTAGACATAACATGTTATGAGTTTCATAGAGATGAACAAGCTTGAAGGCTCAAACAATTATAAAGTTTGGAAGGTGAAGATTCACTTTGCATTGAAAAAGGAGAAACTTTGGGACTTGGTGTGGACACCTTAAACAAGAAGAGGCTACAATGGGCAAAAGGAGTTGAAGGTGCTCAAGTGGTGAACCCCAACACCATTCAACTTGAGAGATCACCAAGACAAGGCAATGGCCATACTTGTCATGAGTATTAAACATGAATTGTTTCCATATATTGCAAATGTGGATGATCCCAAGGAGGTATGGAACATGCTCAAAATTTTGTATGATCTCACAACTCAACTCATTATTGTTGGAAAAGAAAATTTATTCCATGTACATACAAAGACAACTCATGTTTCAAATTTCCTTAAGGAGATTAAGGAGATTGTAACCCAATTAGCAAGGACTAGAGAGATCATTCTTAGTTGCAAGATAGTTCAAGTGATACTCAATGCAATTCCATTTAGTCATGAGAGTTTTGTGCAAACTATGACAGTTTTAGACACATTTCCATTTCTCGATAAACTAACATCAAAAAATTTGTTGGAAAAGTAACACAAAGATACAAACCAAATGAATTAGGAAACATTATTCCTTTGATAAAACTAGACCATGACTTGGAAAAGCCAACACCGTAATCAATATCACATAAAAAATGTTCATTAAGGAGCTGAATTTCCAAATGTTGGGTGTACATGACATCTTAGGAAAGGATGAGGACATGGACGTGGAAACTATCATGGACAATCAAAAAATTGTAACAATTATAATGAACACATGCACTAATTATGTGAATGTCCTCAACCATTAAAAGAAATCCCTTGATATAACAAACAACCTTCCAACGTCAACACAATGGAGGAAGAAGAAAAGGTTGAGGGAATTCAGTTGGATCATAAACCAAAGGAGATTTTTGAAACAATTGTGTTTGCTTTTGACCTTCTGAAGAAATGAAACACTAGTTGGTATTTCAATAATGGTGCATCCATTATGTTAATGGAAAATCTAGCTAAGATTCAAAACTAATGCAAGTACAACAAACATTAAATCAACATGAAGTCATGCACATGTAATTAATGGAAAAGGAAATGTTGCCTTCAACCATAATGGAGAAATAAAACATGTGAATGATGTTTTTTATGTTATAAATATCACCAAAATCTATTGTCTATTAGAGCCATAATTAATTAAAAATGCATCCTGATTTTTTGTCCAAAAAAATGTTGGATTGTGTCAACAAAAAATCCTTTTAAGGTTCTTGCCACATGGACTAGAAATGAGATGAATGGTATCTACAAGCTTGAGACTACCAAGACACAAACGTCAATGAACTTGCTTGAGGAAAATACTCCAAGAAAATTGTGGCATAGATGTTTATGGCACTAGCATTTCCCAAGGATTACACACCCTTTCTACCAACAAATGAACAATTGGATTATAATATTTCCTTCCACATCACACATCTATGATGAATGTCAACTTGGCAAGCAACATAACATGTTATAGTTCGAAGGGATGTTACCACAAGAGCTACTCAACATAATGAATTGGTGCATGTTAATCTTTGTGGACCATTGCCATAGGAGTCCCTTGGAAAGCTAAAGTATTTTACTACATTTATTGATGATTATTCTCTTAAAACATGGATTTACTTTTTGAAGGAAAAAAATGAAATGTTTTGTTAAATTTAAAATATTCAAACAATTAGTTGAAAACCTCACTAGAAATAAGATCAAGACGTTGAGGACTAATAAAGGATGATAATTTGTTTCAATAGAATTCAATGCATTTTGTGAAACCAATGGAATTCATTGTTAATTGACTATTGTTCACATTCCACATGAAAAAGGCATAGCTAAAAGAAAATAAAGATTTTTCTTTTAAAAAACAAGAACTATGTGCACAAATTGTGGTTGTCCCACCTATTTGTGGAGTGAGGGAGTAAACACTACTACTTATTTCACAAAAAATATCCGTGTAGAACTAATAATGGCCCTTGCTAAAGCAAGTTTACAACAATTCCTCGCGTAAAATTAATCATTTGATGATTTTTGGTTGTCTAGTCTATGTTCTTATCCCATAAGTGTACCATTATAAGCTTCAACCACAATCGATGAAGTGCATGTTTGTCAACTACGATGAACATTTCAAGGCATTTTTTTTTTTTTGAACATTTGATTAAGAAAACATTCATCTCCAAGGATGTAACATTTGATGAATTGTTTGGGACTTTCAATTTTTCCACTCGAAGAAATAGTAAACAAGTCTAGCATGACAATATTGTTTCTTTTTATTGAAGAGGAAAATCATGTGGAACCAACAAATCATGTTGAAGAAAGCTTAGGTCAAATTCCCCTCATAACAAGCAAATAATGTTGAAGAAACTAGGCTGAAATTCACTCCAAAAGGCCTCATTATGAGTTAAATGCAAGACAAAACAAATAGTGTGTGTATTTAAAAAGACTTCAAGCAAAATATATTCACAAGGACCACCTTTAAAGACAATGAAAAATGTTCTTTTTCATTATAAAAACATGTATTTTATTGAATATGAAATCAAAGATCCTTTTAATTATGATGAAGCAGTTTGTCAACATGGATGTTAAAGAACAACAATGTAGGATGGGTGTAATTCCATCATTCAGAATCATACTTGGGATCTTGTGGATTTACAACCATGCAAAACACCTATAACAACGAAATGGGTGTTTAAAATCAAAAGATCGTCTAGTGGACAAGTTGACAAGTGGAAGAAACCAAAGGAGTTGATTTCCAAGAAACCTTTGATCCAACTATGAAATAGCCTACCATTAGAACATTGATCTTAGCAGTTGTGCATCAAAGATGGGCAATAAGGCAATTTGATGTGAAGACATTATTTTTGAATAAAAAGTTGCATGAAGAAGTATTCATGCTTCAACCTAAAGGCTTTGTTGTGATAGGGAAGGAAGATCAAGTTTGCAAGCTCAAAAAGACATTTTATGGTTTGAGGCAAGCAAGTCAAATATCTTATTCAAAAATTGATATCTTACTTCAAAACTAGGGAATGACTAAGAACAATGCAAACCACAATCTCTACTTGCCAGTTTAAAATGACTGCATTTCATCATAATTCTTTATGTTGATGACATATTGATAACAACAAACCATGTATCCAAGTTGGTGTTTTTTAAAATGTAGCTTGAAGGAATGTTTGATATGTTTAAACTAAGCATCATGCAACTTTACATTGGTGTTGAATTTGTTTGTTTGTTAGATGGAATCATGTTAGTACAAAAGGCTTATGTGGTTACAATGTTGGAAAGGTTTAACATGAAGGATTGTTATTATATTGTTACACCAATGGAAGAGGGATTGCAGTTGAAGTTGAACATGGAAGTTGTTTTGATAGATCCTAGTTACTACCAATGTTTCATGGGTAGCTTGATGTGGCTCATTCATATTTGATTGGAGTTGTGTTATGTAGCAACCATGTTGAGTTGATAGATGGCTTCACCGCAACAACCACACTTGGATGCTAGACAAATAATTTTACATTACATAAAAGACACCCCTAACTTGGGAATCAAGTTTTCAAGGAACAAGTTAGAATTGGTGGGATAGGTTGATTTTGATTGGGTGCATGATTTGGATAGATGACATTCAACTAGTGGAATAATTTTCAAATTTGGACAAAATTTGATTAGTTGGTCAAGCAAATTGTACAACAAACAATTGTTTTGTCCACAACTAAAGCAAAATAGTTCACTTGGTTGAGAACTTTTATGTGTGAGTTGGGAATCTCAAGTGGAGGACCAATGATGTTATTCAATAATAGTTAATCATCAATTAAGTTAATGAGAAACCTTGTGCATCATGCCTAAACTAAACACATAGAAATACACCAACATTAGATCCGAAAGAAATTTGAAGCAAGAAAAACATTAATTGATTATGTACCAACACAAGAAAAACAAAAAGATATTTTCACAAAAGGGCACAAGTATGCAAAAGTAGGCCAATTGGTGATCCTTGCTCAAAAAGTAAAAGTAGGTGAAAAGTAGATTTTGAATTTTTGAGTTTTAGGCCTTTTACCAATGTTATAACCATGTTCAATAAACCATATATGGTCATCCCCAATCTATATTATTATTTGAGTTATTTTATTTATTTATTACAAGTTTATATCTAGTATTTTTTTCAAAATGAAACTATTTAAACGATGTGTTATTAATGTCTAAGCCATCAAGCATATAGTACACATTTTTTGAAACTTAAATATTTCAATTATGACAATGTTAAGCCCTTCAAAAGGAAGTTTTTTCCCTATATAGGTTTGGAGCGCTAAAAACTTACTTTTCAATATGAATTACAAATGCATTTTGTGTTTGTAACATGAGAAAATATGCTTTAAACATTATTTGAGGGAGCGATAGTAACGATTTTAAAAAATGAATGGTCATGATTATACTTTATGTCTACTTTGTACAAAATGGGACAAGACCAAACAAAGAAAAGTGAATGAAAGTAGGTCAGGAAAAAAGTAAACACAACATCTTAAGCTTTTAAAAACTTTTTCATGTCATACTACATATGCTCATGTAGTTTAAATTCTACTTTTCAATGAATGTGTCCTATTTTTTAACCCCCAAAGTTGAGAATTTTGTCTTTCTTCATTGGTGGGATTTGTTTTTTGGGTCTACTTTAGCATGCTTATGCCCAAAACCACTTAGACATTTACATTTCCTTAAACTTTGAATGTCTTTGGGAATAGATGATACTTTAAGGAAACCTAAAAAAACTTAAACTTCAAAATTTCATGAAATTTTTCAAAGTATAGTTAATCTTTTTTGGTCAAAAAGTAAACCTTCTAAATTCTTAATCTAAGAATACATTTAAAGCTTTCATGTGATAGCTTAAAATAGAAAAATGGTGTTGACACCCCCCAATACCATTCATTAGAAAAAAGATTAGGTGTGAAAGGGGGTGTTGAAATATACACACAATCCAAATGTAGTTCAATCCAAAAGATTAATTTATCTCTTTAATCATAGGAATATATACATAGTTTCAAAACCTCTTCCCACAATTATTGGGAGTCATTCATATCTCATCAATTCAATTCTCATCAATTTTGTTCACTCAATCCCTCCAAGATCTCATTTGTTCATTCACTCACTCCAAGATCTCAAAATTGTTCTGAGTTAGCCAAAAGACCACAAAAGACAAAAACAAGTGGTTTCTTATTACATAATGATTATGCCTTTTAAATGAGGTCCACAATAACAACCATACTTGACATTTGGCCTTGCAACAAAAATATTTCTCACATTCAAGATTTCTTATTCATTGTTTTCGAAGCCCCACCCATAAACATGGAATTTGGACCATAAAAGGTGAGGACAAACTAATAGCAAACCACTTGCATCGATCAATACCATGTGTTAAATTATGTAGTGATTTTTGCCAACCTCAGCATATTGAGCAAACTTGCTGACCCAAAGTCATTTTATTAAGCCTAGTGGGCAAGTTCTTTAATTGATTTTCATCCAAACATGATGTGCAATATGTGAATGGAAATGCACTTTTAAAAAAAAATATTCATCATGCAAAAATTCAAAACACATGGTGGTTAGCATGGCGAAGCCCAAGTGGATCCTTTAGTTAGTTATGCCATAAATGTTTCTTTAGTGGGCTCCACAAGACCTTGAAATGTAGGGATACAAATCTTTAACACATTTCTTGTTGAATCACAATATTCCTACCCTTGAAGGACAGAATCAACAAACACAAGGTTCAACACATAATGGTTATGCCATGTGAATGACATCCATAAAAATGATAAAGATTCAACATATCAAATTAGAAGATGTAAAAAGGTGATGATCTAGGAAGATTTAGCCAAATATGGTTATAAACCAAATATGAAGTACATGTATTTAATCATCTTGATTCTTTTTTATATTTTTGGTTACTTATTGAAAACCAAATATAAAAAATCTAGTGATTTTAAGGTTTATTTCACCTTTAGAAATGGAAGCCAATGTATTTTTTTGACAAATTTTAGCATTGCAGATTTTTTTATAAAAATGGAATATGTTTCTTGATTTTTTACCTAAAAAACAAGAAAAAGGGAGAAAATTAAATTTTGAACAAATCTAACAATTACACTTGGTGAACAATTTTTTGAAATGTGGGACCAAACAGAAACCACCCATTATTATGTAGTCTCCCCCTTTATTTATAAGTGGAGTTGAAAAAATGTGATCAATTCATTGCCCGAAACAAATGAGATTCCTCCTCCTTTAAGTTAGTCAAAATGTGAAGAACTTGGAAAAAAAATTTGGTGTAAAAATATTCTTTCTTAAAATAGAGGAAAGATCTTATGCCTACTATTCCTTAAAAGTGGGGAAAATTTTATGTTTCCTTATTATAGGTGTAAGATCCCTTGCATTCCTAGGGAGTAAGCATTTAAAACCCTCCCCCTCCTATCCTTCATGATTTATGTATGGTTAAATGTTAGATAATGTTTGTCTTAGGTGTTTTATGATGGGTAAAGCCCAAGGTTTTAAGGCCAAGATGCTAAACACCCCATCCAAGTTCACAAGGTCCTAGTAACACCCTATGCAACACTTACAAAGTTCTATTGCAAGGTTAAACAATGTTGGTAGCAAATTTATTTAAATAAATATTAAAGCCTTATTATAGTATGTTGGTTGGAATTAGGTTGTTTATAACTATTGTGTTATGCAACAAAGAGGTGTCAACCTCGATTCTAGGGCCAAAACATGACATGTGTTCATCCACACAAAGCATGCAAAATGCAGAACTTTGCTATGATGTTGAACTTAATGTCCAACATGTGGGGAACATGCCCAAATTGCAAAGTCATATTTAACTATTATGTCATTCTAGGCCCCTTGTTTTTGGAATGCATCTTACCCAAGTAGGCTTTACAACATTCAAAACACAAAAATTAAAAAGAGACCTAAAACATAACTTAAAGAAAAAAAAACACATAAAATCAAGAGTAACTTTCATAATAATTATCATCGTTGTGATGGTATTTAGTTTGCAAGGTTATATCTAGGGGTTCAAATCAAAGTTCTTGCGACATAAACCCAAGTTCACACTTTTTTGTTGGAACCAACATAAGAACTAAACCATGAAACTAGTTTTTTGCAAGATCCAAAATCTAAGGTTCTTTTGAAAAAGAAAAACACCACAACGCTAGTACTTAACTTTTGAAGAATCTTCATATGTACCAAGTTGTATAATACTTTGGATGAAATACAACCTTATTTACTAGTGTGAAACTTGAGTTTGCATAAATATATATATGTATATGTATAAATATGCATATGATATGTTAATTTTTAAAAAGGTTAATAAATCAGTTTGTTATTTTTTATTGGTTAATAATTAATGCAAATGATGACATTTAAATAGTGTCATTTTATATTTTTCAAATTTTCATGTTTATGGGTGGGGATTGAAAAATAATATTAATAAGTGAAAGCACACTATGATGACCACCTTTGGGGCACTTTTGGGTCTAGTATTATAGTACATACAATATAATTGTTCTAAAATCATGGTACATTTAATTTTGGGTATCAATTTTATTTTTTGGGCCTTACACAATTGGAATAATTTGTACATTTGTCTAGCAAAGTCTTGACAACAAATGGAGAAGCGACAGTAGCCACATTAAATCTCACCATAGATGTTTTCACTAAATATGGCTAGGTATCCTCTCCCTCCATTGATGAACCTATTGCTCATGATTCCTAACAATATGTTTGATTGAAAACAATTTGCTCATGAAATACAAAATTGTATTAGGTTATAAGTTAAGTTCCCATCTACACTATCCTTGTTAGGTTTCATTGCAAATTTGCATGGTTTTTTGCAATTGGATCTATGGCTTTCCTAGTGGGACTTTTCAAACTTCTCAAAAACTTGTGCTGTGAAAATTTTGAAATAATTAATGTTCAAGAATTTTAAAAAACTATAATGGACTTATAGATTCATTCCCTTTAAATCAAGTCCATGGCATATTCTTTGAAGATACTGGGCTATTGAAATGATGAAACAATTGATAACACAAGTTTTGATATTGTTATTTGCATTTTTTGAGGGTGGAAAAACATTGGTCATTGCCAAGACATCCTAAGGTTGCTTACCACTTTTGAATGGTATTATTGTTATTGTGGATTTAAAAACTTGTGTAGAAGGTTGCATAGATTTTATTGAGTGGGTGACAAGGCACATTGAAAATAATGGAGTTTTGAAAGATGCATTTGTTTTGTCTTCTAAGATTTCATCTTTGAATAACTTGGATAATATTTCATTGAACATCCAATTCCTAATTTAAACTTTTGTAACAATGATGTAATCCTTCTCCATTTTTTTTGCATTATTGTATAGAATAAATCCCTATTGTAAGAATGATCTTGATGCATTTAACATGTCCATGCCATTAAGAAAACCCTATTGTAAAAAAATGCATGACTAAAAAAAACCCTTATGTAAATAAGTCCATGTTAAGAAAAACCTTAATGTAAAGACAAAACTAATGTAGAAAAAAATGACCCGTAATGTCAATGACTAAAAAAACCCAATTAACAAAAATAAGATCCATGATAATCAAAAAGATTTGTAAAGACTTAAGAAATTTTTTTCAAAAAAACATATATTTGTTTTCTCATGAATTTCCACGAAAATTATTCTGTTCAACACACATTTAAAATAATAATTTGGAGCACATATATCTTTTAACTCGTGGAAGTCCATGAGGAAAAAAAAAACTATTTCCATGATTTTAAAAATGACATTTTATTATAAATGTGTTTCCTTTCATGTAATTCCATGAGATATATTATGTGTGTTGGAGGACAAAAAATGAATCTCACATGTGTTTAATCTCATAGATTTATGTGAAAAATATTTTTTTCGTGACATAATCATTCTAAAAAAAAACAAAGTTGGATACCTGGCAATGTGCCCTTGGTCAAGTTGACAATGTGGATTTGAACATTGGCTTGATGCACAATTATAAGTTTGGAAACTTGGCAGTGTGTAATTTTATGGTAATGTGCACATAGAAACTAGCCAATGTGCATGTGGCAATGTATAATGTGCATTTAAAAACATGACAATGTGCACCTGAAAGCTTTGGCAATGTGCATGCGGCAATGTGTAATGTGCACTTAAAAGCTTGCCAATGTGCACATGAAAACATATGAATATGCATGAAATCATGGGAATGTGCATGTGGCAATGTGCAATGTGCACCTAAAAGCTTGCCAATATGCAATTAACAACTTGGCAATGTGCACCAAAAAACTTGGCAACTTGCACATGGCAATGTACAATGACGCACTCCCAAGTCCCGGGTTGAACCCACTTGAGGGTTCAACTATGTAGAGTTGCGGAAAGTTGGGACTTGGAAGGCGCTCTTGACTTCCAGCATTATAGAGGGGTAGAGGGGCGTGCTAGAAGTCCTGGGATTAGACTAGGAAGAAGGACTAGAAGATCAAACTTGAATCTGCATCTAAAACAAACCACAAAGTGGTTAGTTCACATTTGAGAACACCTTTGGGTGTTGGGACAAGCCACGGGCACTTTAACACACAAGACTCACCACGGCCCGGACTCGAGGAAGCCACCACCTTCCCCCATATAATATTCTTTGCAACGCTCCGCGGGGGCTACATCCAAATGGCTCTTTTTCCCAGGACTCCCAAGTTGGAGTCCCGAAATTGTCCCGAAATTGTCCCGATTCAAGTCCCGGGACTTTGAGAGCTCATAACTCCCGATTGCAGAGTCTGATCGCAACAAAGTCTGAACCAAAGTTGTAGCCCTCGTCGAGATCTTTCCAACGCCGTGTCGCACTCTCAATTCGGAGGTCGGGACGAGGTCGATTCCCGACTTTTAATGGTCGGAAGTCAAACTGCCAGTTTGACTCCCGGCCCTTCTTTTGCCCATAACTTGGGCTGCAAATGTCCAAATGACCAATGCGAGGCCATTTTCGATATCTACGCTTCAAGACCTTTCCAATGACACCAAGAACACATCAATGCGAGGTGTTTTGGGCCTTGCTGTCGAACTCTAAACATTCAGGAGTCCCGGAGGACTCCAAATCCCCAACTTTGGGAGTGTTGGGCTTCACCCCCACACTTGGCCAAAGTGGGGTTGTGACATACAATGTGCATTTGCAAGCGTGCCAATGTGCACCTAAAAACTTGGCAACATGCATGTGGCAATGTGTAATGTGCACTTGAAAACATGCCAATGTGCATGTGGACTTGTCATGTGTCAACTTGGAAACTTGACAATTCACACTTGTCAACTTGCAAAAATGTGCACTTGTAAAATTGTAAACCTCCCAACATGGACCTAAATAACAAGATGGGTAGGTAGGTAAATAGGAGGTAGGTGGGTAGGTATGTAAAAGGTGGTGGATAGAAAAAGAACCCGTGACAATCTTGTATGGGCAACCCAGGGAATAAATTTTAGACATTGAGCAAACTAATAAATTTTGAGGGGGGGGGGGGCGGGGTTTGCAATTTGAAGAACATTGGGGGAACTTGAAAAATGAAGTCAACTTGGAAAGTTAACAATGTAGCACTCACAATGTGTGGTTGACAATTTGCCAATGTGGAGTTGGTGGTTTGGCAACATGCAATTAGCAATGTGGAGTTGGCAAAGTAGCATTTGCAATGTGAAGTTGACAATTTGGCAACATGGACTTGACAACCTAGCATTTTACCAAAGTGATCTTGAGAAATAGGAAATGACATCTTGAGGAAATAACAAACTTAGAAAAGTCATCTTGGCAAAATAAATGAGCATTTGGTATTCCATACTATGGACATACCCACCACCCAAAAGCATGTTTGTTGTTGCATCATACCAACTAGTTTCATACATATTGAATGTTTATGTTTCAACAATTATACAATAGCCATTCTAATTTGGTCCTGCATCATTCCCTTTCCAACATCAAAATTTCCCTCTATTTTTAGTAGGGACTATGAGGTTGGACCTTGATGGATCATGTAATGAGAATGGTCCCAACTTATTTTCAGACCCAACACAATGTTTCTTAGTACCAATCGTTGTCAAATGTAGTAAGTTTGTGACGATAAAGGCCCAAGCACTTATTGATTTTGGCTCATCAACATGTTTTATGAACAAGGAGTTGATGCAACAATACAAGTTGGCTATAGTGGAAGAAAACACACCAGTGCCAGTTGACGTCATTAATGGTTAGAAATTTTCATTAGGACCAATCACCCATGAAACCAAACCATTAAATGTTACCATTGTTTCCCACATTAACAAGGTTATTTTCAATGTCATTTCATCTCCAAGAAGTCTTTTCATCATTGGATTGTCTTGGCTTGTTTTACATAATCAATGAATGGATTGGCATACAAGGAATCTTCATTTTTAAACACCATAACACAAGGCCTTGGAATGTGAAACCCTTGTCAAAAGCATGTAACATTTGAAGCAATAGGGAGACCTTGGTGGTACAAAAAGGCTTAAATGCCCCAAGCTTTTGTTTATTGGAACAAAAACTTTCATGAAAATTGTCACAAGAAAAGATGCATTCTTGATTTATGTTTTTCCTTCGCCAGATGTTAAACCATGTCCACATGAAATTCCTTCCTAGTACCAAGAATTCAAGGATGTGATTGAGAAGAAAAATGCAAACACCTTGCCCAAACATCAACCATACGACTGTGTCATTGATCTTGTGAAAGGAACACAACCTCCATTTGAACCCATTTACAATTTGTCACAAGACAAACTTGCAACAATTCATGAATACATCGATGAAAACCTCAAAAAGGGGTTCATTTGACATTCCAAGTTTCTAGCTACTACCCCAATCCTATTTGTCAAGAAGAAGGATGTCTCCCTCCAAATGTGTGTCAATTACCATGGGTTTAATCAATTCACCATCAAGAATCAGTACCCTTTGTCCTTGATCTTAGGGTTGTTGGACCAACTCAGTCATGCCAAGGTCTACACCAAGATTGATCTACATGGAACATAAAATTTGGTGCACATTTGAGAAGGCAATAAATGGAAGATGGTATTTAGAACCCATTATGACCATTTTAAATATGTTATGATGCCATTTGCCCATATTAACACATCGACTATTTTTAAAAATTTGATGAATGATGTCTTTTGTGAGTATTTTGATGATTTCATGGTTTGTTACACCGATGACATTGTCATTTTCTTAAAGAACATGGAGGACCATGAACACCATGTACATCTAGTTTTGGAGAAGCTTTGAAAGGTTGGACTTTATGCCAAATTAAAAAAGTGTGAATTCCATCAATTTGAAGTGGAATTCTTAGGTTACATCATTTTTGGAAATGACATTCACATGGATTTTTGCAAGGTTCAAACCATTGTTGATTGGGTTACTCCGCCATCTGTTTGAGATGTCTAATGTTTCTTTGAATTTACCAACTTTTATCAACGTTTCATTGCCCATTATTCTTCGACAATGGCCCCTCTTACTCAATTGACTAAAAAAGATTAATTTTTTTCTTGGGGAGTTGAAGCTAATAATGCCTTTTAATCTTTGAAAACTTCTTTCATGACTGCCCAACTCTTAATTCATGTAAACCCTTCCAAACCTTTTGTCTTGGAGACAAATGTTTCCAACTTTATAGTAGGTGTCGTGTTCTCACAACTTGGAGAAAATAATGTTTTTCATCTTGTTCATTTCTATTCTCATAAGTTTTCTCCTACGAATATTAATTACAAAACTCGTGACAAAGAACTTCTAACCATCATGGATGCTTTTAAAAGATGGTGCCATTTGTTTGAAGGAGCTCAACATGAAATCACTGTGTATTTGGACCATAAGAACTTGCAGTATTTCATGACAATTTGTGTTTTGAATTATCACAAAGCTCGATGGGCATTGTCCTTATTTCGATTCCAATTTGTCATCACATATCATTTTGGGCGTCAATAAGAGGAACTCGATGCATTATCCCATCATTCATACCTCATGCCTAAGGAGGGAAACATTGTTTATGAATAACAACATAATGTCATTCTCAAACTTGGACATTTTCAACTCCATGTGTTATCAATAATTCTTGATGACAACCTTTTTTTGTCAAATTTGTGAAGATTTGAAAAAAGACCCATTGACTATTGGCATCCAAGGCCAACTAAAGAATCATCATCAAGTCCATGATTTTTCTAGTGATCATGCTAAGTTCAAGTTTCAAAATGGTTTACTTTATTATGATGGTTTTTTGTATGTTCAAACTGGCCTTGTGTGACTTCAAGTTCTCCAAGCTAGGCACGATGCTTTGGCTATAAGCCATTTTGGATTCAACAAAACCATGGAGTTTGTCTTGAGATTATTGGTGGCCACAACTGTGGAAATATCTTAAGGACTTTGTTGGATCTTGCAATGTTTGTGCTTAAGTAAAAAATCCTTGTCATCACCCTCATGGTTTCCCTCAACCATTATCAATCCTTACATCCTCGTGGTTTTCAATTTCCATGGACTTCATCATAAACCTTCCACCTTTTAGTTCCTATGATTCCATTTTAGTGGTGGTGGATCATTTGATGAAGATGGTTCATTTGATTACATGTATGAAAACAATAACTTGCAAAGGAACAACTAAATTATTTTTTATTTTGTTTTTTAATATCATGGTCTTCTTGAAAATATCATTTCTAATCCTGGGCCTCAGATTGCATCCAAGTTTTGGAAACAATTTTTTGAACTTTTAAGTGTGAAGGTGAAGTTATCATCAACTTTCCACCCCCAAACAGATTGGTTATTTATGAGTCAGTCAAGTCTTGGAATAATGCACAACCAATTATCATCAAGATAATTGGTCGAAACTTTTGGTCATGGCAGAATTTGCCTACAACAACATAGTGCATTCATCAACCCAACAAACACCTTTCTTTGGAAGTCATGGTTTGCACCCCAAGTTTAACATTCAAGGTGTGCACAAAGTTGTGAATCCAATAATTAAGGATCGAACCATGTGGTTCGTGGATGTTCGAGTTCAACTTGTATTTAACTTTGAAGAAACACAAAGGTAGTACAAAGATAATGTTGATGAACATTGAAAGAAACAACCCAGTTTCAAGGTCAGGGACTAGGTTTGGCTTCAATGACAACATATCAAAACAACAAGGCCATTAGAGAAGTTGGATCATTAAAGGCTAGGTCCATTCTTCATTGTGAAACAAATTAATGTTGTGGCTTTCCAATTCAAGCTTTCAGGTTCTATGAAAATCTATCTTGTGTTTCATGTTTCCTTCTTCGAACTTTGCCACGTCTACCATTCTAGGAAGAATCCATGATCCCGCTCCACCTATTGAAGTTGAGGTGAACAAAAATATGAAGTGAAAGACATTTTAAATTCAAGGAATTTTAATCGTCTACTCCAATATCTTTTTCATTGGTATGGGTATGATGTGAGCGAACACACTTGAGAATTAATAAATAAACTATCAAATGCCATCGAGAAGCTGCATTAATTTCATTGATAATATCCAAACAAACCCAAGTCCATTCCTTGTGGAATTCATCACTAAAAGGGGGAGGTGATGTGACGAATGTGAACATTAAACACCATTTTCCAACAGATGGTCATCCATAATGTTCATCCATAATTATTAGTTAAGTTTTAATTAATTTCCAGTTAAATTCCAATTAACTCTAAGTTAAATCCCATATAAATCCTTATTAACTTTTAATTAAGTTTAAGTAATTCCTAGCTGATTACTGGTTAAATCTGAATTAACTTTCAATTAAGTTTTAATTAACTCATAGTCAATTCCCAGTTAGGAAGGTTCCCAAGAAACTTCCTTACTTAATGCACACATAGAAATTTCCTTATAAGTTTCCTTGAATTAGGTCCCCAAAGGGTTATAAAAAGGAGTAAAACCCTTTGTTTCTTTTAGTATGTTCAACACTAGTCTTAGGCACAATCTTGCACCATAACTTTGTCATGTTCTTTTCATGTTCATGTTTGCATATGTTAACCATAATAAATATTCATTTTCACATTTGTTTTGCACATTTCATGTTTTTTTTTTTTAATCACATAATATTGTTTTGCTCCTTGTTTGGAAATTAGACTTAAACCTTTTTTTAAACCTTGGTTCGCATGGTTTTTCATGTCCTTGACAATATTCTCATAAATATATATTATAATAATTTAATATCAATTAGAAACTTATTTCTCATGAAAATTTTAATTTATAGGTTTTGAACTATGTTATTATGAATATAATTTATGAAAAGCCTTTTAAATATTGGTTTGATGAAAGTTTAAATATACACAAATTTGAAAGGAAATATTTTTGACAATATTTTTTCTTCATGGGAAGGTGTTTTCATCATCCACCATTCATGAAAGGTTTTGCCATGGTGAGATAATATGAAAGCAATGTATCAAACAAAACATGCCCAATGTGATAGAAAATTTTATATTTTGACATGAGAGGATTAACAAACAATAAGCACATCTTGCCCATTAGAGTAGTGAATCTTACTTCACTTGTTAACTTTAAGCAACACATTGTACATGAAGGTCTCATTATCTTGGGTTGGAGATTATGTCATTTTCTTCTCATAATAGTGACCAAAATGTGTCTATTGAACATCATTCAATTATTGAATTTGATACCCAAGACCATAATGTCATGGAATGGCTTCACCTTGTTGAGTTAGTCGCCTAGCTTGCGCCCCTAATGGGGGCTCGCATAACAATTTACCCAACAAGAACATGGGTAGGGCAAGACCATTCCATCATATGTGGTAAAGATGAACCTCATAGTCTTTGCAATCCATTTAAAATAAAATAAATCATTTCACAACCTTTAAATTTACATTTGGAAAGAGTTTCTAAGGATTTATGATCCATGTTCATAAATCATCACAATTCCCACATCACAAAAGTATTGATTTAGGTATGTAGAAATCCAAATTGATTGAATAATATTAATTGTTGCACAAATTAATCCATTAGCATATTAGTCAAATTTCAAAATTCCCTAATTTTTTGCTAAATTTGGATTTGGCCAAAAATGGGTGGATCATGGATGTGCATTAGTTGTAGTTGTTGATGTGCATGAAATGTCTCACAACATTACCTTCTTGTTAAATTCCCAAACTTTAATTCAATAAGTAAAGAAATTGATTTGGAGCTAAGTTCATCATTCCCCCAACATTGCAATAATTGAAATCATATTACATTGTAGAATATTTCTATAGTGAAGTTGAATGCACAATGAGCTTGAATAAATTAGTGTTGTAGCTCATTCATATAAGGATAGTGATGATGGTAACATTAGATTTTCTATATAGGGGGGACAATTGAAGGGTCAATGTTTCATCTTATCAAATTAATAGATTTTTTTGGGGTATTTTCTTAAAATGGAATAGAAAGGTGTGTGCATGTGTGTGTGTGTGTGTGTGTGTGTGTGTGTTTTGTAGCTATTTAAATGTTTTCAACATTGTAAAGCCATGAATGATGGAAGTGACGAGCAAATTTTCAATATTTTTTGCACTAACTTACATCCCATTTTTTCTTCTATTGAATTTGAATTTAATTCAGTCACATTGGGATTCAATTCAATTCAAATTCAATTCCAATAAAATTTGAATTCAATTAAATTAAATATGAACTCAATTGAATTTGAATCAAATTTGAATTAAGTGCAATGTGTAATGTCATTCGATATGTTCATTAGAATGGAACTTAATTTCCACCTTTTTTTTATCATTTCATCCTCGTTACTAATGCACATGTACAAAAGCGCAAAGCCCAAATAAACATCCATCATCATATAAAACTTGTAGCATTAGGCCTAGAAGGTTTGGAGATTTGAAGATCTTAGGAAGAGAAGGAATTACCAAGGGCATAACTATTGTAATTACAAGCCTTAGCTAGGTAGTGTTTTGTTTTTAAATTTCTCTTGCAAGTTTGTAAGTTGAGATTACTTATGTTAGTCTTCTTATTGCAAGCTTTGGTTGAAATAACTAGTGTTGATTGTTTGAGAAGAGTTGAGAATAAATGTTTGTTGTTGCTACTTTTTGAGAGTCAAATCTTATGTATAATAAAATCATATGTGTATGCATCGATTTAAGGTCTCTTGACAAATATGATTTTATTGACTAAACATCCAAGGATTAATCCTAATATGATCATGACATGATTAATATGAACCAAAATCTAGGTCACATGCTAATCTATCCTCTTTTTTAGCCTAGAAGCAAGAATGTAAATATCATATTTCACTCACCCATCAATGGAGATCTATAATGAAATTGAACATTCTAAATGAACACACACACACAAGAAAAATAGATCCAAAAAATTCATGATTAAATGCAGCTAGGGAATAAAACAATATTTTATAAGTTATTTAAGCTCATCTCATCACAATTATGTCATTTGAACACAACAAAACTCAGTTGTAGCTAAAAATAATACTAATGTACCTAATTCCAAATGAAAGAAAACCCAACAACTAACATAAAAAATATTATATGATTTTGTCTTTAAAATAATATAACCAACCCAACAACTAATCGGTAATAATTAAAGAAATATTTAAATTAACTAAATTAGATATATATGATGATTAGTAATTGTTATTGATAAAATAATACTTATTTATTTATGAATTATTTATAATATAATTATATTTACAAAATTAATGTTATGTAGTATTATTTAAATGATAATATAATAAATTTCATTATTTATATTAAAGGATCCATGAGTATATTTATAATATACATTGGTATAATAAGGCCACAATCTCATTTTGATTGCACTAATTTTAAGGTTTCATTAGTCATTAAAATAATCAATTTTAATGAAATAAAAAAAACGACCCATCTAGTTATGCTTGTCATTTTTTATGTGGATGTGATTTCTTGTCAAAATTTTAAATTACCACACATTTATTGCATCTTTGTTGAAATTTTTCATTTTTTGAAATGAAAATTTTAAAATTAATCACATGGTATCCAAACATGGTTCATATTATGTGAAATGACATGGTTCAATATACCTTCAACTTCCATAAAGATTAAAATTCATTAAATTTTTTTTGGGAGTATATTTTTGTTTTTTAATACACAAGTACATTACATTCAATTTTCACAAATATATTCAAATCTCTCACTTTATAAAATGAAATGAAATATTTTATTTTATAATATCTTGTCGAGGTTATATTCTAACATAACATGCAAAAATGTTGTGAATTTTTAAAAATCGTTTATGGTGGGATACACTCAAACATGCACATCCAAAGGGGGTCACCATAATATGTTTTCACCCTAACTTTATATGTTGGATGTGATAAACATTGGTAGAAGCCCAAATGGTGGGTGATGGGGAGAGACTTTTATATAAAAGGCAAGAATTTGTGGTGTTTGTGGAAGAAGAGGTTAATGAAAACGGGATGTAAATTGAACGACCCTTGTATTTTGTGTGATCATTACCAAATGTCAAATTGTCATTTTAATGTAATGTATATGTCACAATGAACACCACATATTGTAATGGATGAAACCACCAAGTTTATTTCACACATGAGGTGGTTTTTGTGTCAGAAAAATGACATTCTCTTGTAGTCCCTAGGTTGTCCAATCATTTATTAGTAATAACAATTATGTGATAGTTGATCAGAAAACTAACTCATCAATTTTCATCTAAATGTGAACTAGACCTTGAAAATTAATTACATTATTTGTAAAAAAGATCATGAAACCCATGTGCCATTAATGACTTAACACAAATCCAATTCTTAAATGATGGATGATTCAATAAAGGTGCAAGTTACAACTTTTTATAATAATCCTTCAATTTGACAACTAGTTTGGTGTAATTTCAATCCTTGCAACAAAATAATAATAATTTGATGGACATTGAATTCTAATTGTTGAAATAAATGTAATTTAATGGATGATGTGCTCAAGGTATGTTATCCAATTTTTTACTTCGGAAATGTTGCCCCAACATTCAATCAAATATTCTAAAAATATTAATTGGAATCAATTATCCGAACAATGATAACTTATTAAAGGATTTGATGTTCAAAATTTATGCCATAAATTTTTTTTCATACACAAATCATGTGATTAAATTTTATTTGAAGGGTAACTTCTATTCATGAATACCCTTTTTTCTAGAAAATAAGAATGATTGTACACCTATTATTTAAAAGTGGAGGGAAATTATGCATTTTATAAAGGTGGAAAAACCTTTTCACTTTGAAAGAATATGTGTGAAAAAAAATAAAAATTTGATAATTGGTTTGTGAAAATTGTTAAAAAATATTTTTATATTTTTAAAATTGTGAAAAATTACGCCTTTTGAAAATTTATACATATTTTGATTATAAATAAATACAACTTATGATACCATAGTTGATTTCATAACCTTAGTTTTTAAAAATGAATTAATGGATTTTTACAACCTTCTGTTACAACTAAAACATTAATAAAATCCATGTCACATTAACCATCGTAGATAGTTGGGGTTACAAGAGTTTTTAAAAATGTGAAAGGTTACAAACTCACACAAAGCACATAAATCAAAAAGTTGGGTGGCAAATGAGTCAATTCCCCTTTTTTAAAATCATTTTATCACCTATTTTGTCATTGCTATTACTATTTAAGATCTCAATCTTCTTTTGATTTTATTTTTTCCTTACATTTGGTGGTGGATTTTTTGTTTATTTGGCCTTATTTTATATATATATTATTTTATTTTTTATGTCATTATTGCAACCCTAGCTTTGGGTTCACGACCAAAGTAACGGCTTGCAAAGGTGCGGGCTAAAAGTGAAGCCTAGGAATCACATTTCATGCTCTCGGGAGTGTAGGAGAACGTGAGGGAATGAATTTAGACACTCTCAAGTGGGCTCACACTTTGAGAGTCGGGTCCTGATGGATTCTTGAATTTTTAAAGGGTGATTTTAAGGGTCAAAACTCATTAGATTGGAAAGTGTTTTATACCATTGGAAATCTCTTGAGACTTAGATTTTAAAAATGGGCTCGCATGACCCATTTGAGGTACTTAAAACAAAAGTTATGGCCAAAATGAAGGTCATGAGTCAATTTGCCAATTTGACTCTCGACCATTAAAATTTGGGAATTGCCCTTATTTACTTGTGTTCAGGCAATGTTTCACATATGATTGAAAAGATCTTGACATGGGCTACAACTTTGCTTTAGACCTCACTTCAATTGAATGTCTGTATAAAAAATTATGGGCATTCGAAGTTGTGGGAGTCCCAATTTAGGGAATTTCGAGACTCCCAACTTGGGAATCCTGGGACAAAATGACATTTGGGTGCAGGCCATGTGACTATGCACAATGAATATTATAAGGGGAAGGTGGTGGCTTCCCCCAAATTCGGGCCGTGGTGAATCTTATGAATTTATGTTTGCTTGTGGTTTGTTCATGCACCAAAAGTGCTCCAATTACGCACTAACCAACTTGTTGTTTGGTTTATGTATGTCCATGTGAATAATTGACTCGCTTGTCACTCATCTTAGTCCCCATCCCACAGCTCTAACATGCCCCTTTATCTTCGAAGTGCTGCAAGCCAAGGAACATACACTAACTCCTTATCCTTTCATTGTTTTCACCTTTAGACTCACAATTGAGTCTATCAAGGAGCTTGGGGGTGTGTTGGTCATGGTTACATACTTCATATGTGACCAGTCTCACACCTTCGATGAACAAAAATTTGTTGGGGTTTTTTTTTAAAAACAATTTGCTTATATTAACTGTCGACCATGAATAATAATAATCTCCATAACACCCATTTGATTTATCTTCTACATGGTCTTTTATCATACCAAAATGGTAGATTATGGTGTGACACTAGTTTTAATTTTTCGTTTGACATTTGGGAAAAGAGATATTGAAAATGCAACTATAAGGATCAAAGGAATGAAATTGGAAGGATTCCAAAGGCTCAACACAAAATTCTCAAATTATGTGCAATGCATTTAGAAACAAACAAGAGATAAGTGGAGCAAGATGAAAACCAAATATGGATCTAAAAAAGTGGAAACGACAAATGCACCTTCTTTTCACTAGCCTTGGTTTAACAAATTTGGGCACATTGATGGGTCTCGTTTGACTATACCTACCTAGAAACCATAACAATGTCATCATCATCTTCATGTCCTTACATCTTTTCCTTGTGTCCTAGGATGCATCATATTAAGCTTGCAAGACCAAATTATTGAAGACATCACATTCTTGAATCCATAAGACCACTATGATGATGTTTTGTGTCAATTTGAATATGCAATCCTTTCAAGCTTTGGAATTTTCCTAGCATTTTTTCAACAACTATGAAATTTAGAAAAATCTCAAGCTTGTAACAATCCATATATAATAGCATGTTACATTGTTTAATGGTGTAACACTTAGGTGTAATTAAATTGGCTTATCATGTGTCATTTGAATTTAGATGACAATGTTTCCTTTTTGTACTTTGGGAATTTGAATTAATTTATGAAGTAGGCAACTAGATTTTGCAATACAATTCTAAACATCAAGGCAATGGTGAAATATTTGGATGTTACCAAAATGGGATTCAATCTTGTTGCTCATGATCCACACCTCCAAATACTTTAAGTGAAACACATAAAATTGTTTTAAATATTTTATTTTATAATAGGTTCTATTACATTGTTAACTATAGATGTAAATTGTCAACACAACATTACAAATGAGCCAACCACACATGGTTATCAGTAACAAACATTCTAATTAAACATTTAGGTGTGGATATGGATTCAAGTGCAAAGGTTTAGGGTCTCTGAAGCTTATGCCATCAATAAAGGTTATGAAAACCTTTGTACTTTCTTTATATTTCCCAAATGATTCAATTGACATTATAATGATTTCATCTAAAAAACTTTCTCTACATATTATGGTTTCATGAATGCATTAGAGCAAAGAGGGAAGCCACGAGGTGAAGATGAGGTGATTAAAAAAACAATTGGACCAAGAGAAGGATAATTTTTCTTTCAACTACTAGCAATGGTGGTCATTATTTGTTCAACATTATTTTGGACACTTTTTCAATTGTTACGCTTTCATCTTTTTTATTTCATCTTTATAGAATTAATGGTGGATAAGTTTTGTTGTTTGGTCACAAGGGATCCAAGTGGCCAAGGTACGTCTATGGATAGATGAAATTGCAATTGTAGGATACAAATTTGCAAGATAAGTGTTTTTTTGTCTCTATCCTCACTTTTTATTTTCCAAGCTTGAAGGAAGGGCCATTGTGCAAGCTTGAACCCACCTTTTTCTTTTTGCATACATCATAGTAGTTTTGCAAGAACCAAGGAAATTAGAGATTAAAGTATGTTGTTTCTTTTTTGCTTGCAATGTATTGGACATTAAAAATAATTTGTGAAGAACATCAATTCGAATAGTGTTCGTCGTCGTCGTCTTGCAATTTTTAAAAAAGGTTTACAATTAATGGTTTAAGGTCATCTAGTTCAATATTAGTTCCACATTATCTATCAAAAAATCTAGCATTTGACTAAACATGTTTTACCCCACTTTGCAAATAGCACCAACATAACCTTCTAATCTTATGAATTGTGCATATATGACACACATATATGTAGTCTTCATAACTTGTTAAAAAACAAACATTTTTTGACTAGAGAAAAAACTTTTACTTTTGTAAAAAAAAAGATATGTTAGGTAACATAGTTTCACTATTGACATAAGTACCTAATGCAATGTTGCAAAATTCAATCCAAGAATTTAAAGAAGTTAAAGAAATCCAAGTTAGATTAATGAAATTTAAATCTTACATTATTCGTCCTTCCAATTTGTGAGGTGGAGTTGACAAATTATAAAAATCATAGTGATGCACCTCCACTTAGTCATATAAAATATATCAAAGTTGGAATAAAAAATAACCTTGTGTATGCATAACTCAATACCCTAGGTGTAAAATGTGAAGTTTTGTGTTGAAATTGTCATTTATATTTGTTTAAACTAATCGTGATGGACAAAACAAATTGCCATTGACCAAATTATGAACTTAGATCATAACATGCACATTTTAACAAATTTTTTATTAAAAAAATCAAGAATTATATCAAATGACAAGCACACATCCTTTAAAAAAACATACAATAGAAACACATGACAAACCTCAAAAATGAGTAAAAAAGAGTTCAAAATAGGTTGATTGTTAGTCCCATAAACCATAACCCTTAAACTTTAATTGTATATCATGTTTGAACTTTTTAGAATTTCATAATATGATACCTAATATAATTGAATGGTTAATTAAACTACTTTCAATTCTATATTCTTATGAATCTATACTATATCAATGATTATTGTAAATGTTGAATAAGATAATTAGAAACATTTGAAATTTTAATGCCATATGTTGTTGAAAATTTATTGTAATTACAAGACATATACATTACAATTAATTTTATCACATCATGTTCATTTATTACATGAATAATCATATGCAAAAGATACCATTTTTATACTCATGTATTTTATATTCATATCTTTTATAATGAAATTTCATCTAAGTTCACATATAATTATTGTTATATCTCATATAACATCTTTGTTTTCTACAATACCTTCATAAGGTCAAAAACCTTCATAATTGTAACAAACATAATCTAACATAAGTGCCCTTCCATAAAAATAAGGGTTCATGATTTGCAACCATACTTGTTGCCTTCCTTAAAACCTTCCTCAAACCTTAACAACAACACTATTCATCAAACTAGAAACCTTCATTATGGTACAAAGAATTTTTTCAATATTGACATTTCATACTCATATTAAAGGGCTTTAGACCTCCAGTAGCCTTCCAAAATCAACATAAATTTGAATCAATTATAAAGTTGGGGTGACACATGTCACCTTCACATGCAAAGATTGTTAAAGTTAAAAATCAATGTAACAACTAAGCTTCTAAATTTAAAATCAGCAATAATCTTCAAAGCTCGTACTCCTCTCTATTTACCATTTTGAAATAATATACATAATCAAGACAATAATCCTAAAAGATGCAATGGGAGTGTTGAAAGAGTTTTTACAAAAAATCATAGGATTGGTTGTTTGAAATTGAAATGTAAACAAAAAGTTTGTGCAATTGTATTTGTGTCAATGTTCCAACAAAGGGGGTGTAGTGGACTGGGTTTATATTGGTTAGGGAGGTGGTTGCAACACCTTATCAATTCATCAAGCATTGTAACTTACTTTTGGGGTTATTTGTTGGTCTCTCATTTGCCCTGAGAAAATTTGTTTCATGGACAATTTGGAAGAGAAACTTTCAACATGTGGAAGTTATTTTCCAAGTTGTCATGGGAACTTCCACAACTTGGAAGTCACTCATCAAACTATCAATTTTTTTTAAGCATTTAAAAAAAAAATTGTTGTGCTTTATGTCGGGGAAAGGTCTAGGTTTAGACCCTTCCATATTTTTGACACCCTTTAGCCCATTGGCCTTAGGGGATCTCAAATATTGAAAGGTTTAAGCCTAGATCCTTTCCCTATACAAAAAACTTCTCAATGATGGTGTGAAATGGTATTCATGTTCAAAGAAGTTCTATAATCTATTGTGCCTATAACCAAACAAGTTGTTGGGCCCTTCTTTTAACAAGCAAGCAAAGGTGTGTCCATGTACAATGTTGGTAATTTGCTCAATACATTACAAGAACACCAAAGGATGCATGGTAATTCTACCTTTTTCATGTTGAAGGCCATGGAAGGTCCTCCCAACATGAACCTTCAAAATGATGGTGGGCTTTTAATTAAGAAAGGTGAAACAATCTCCAACCAAACATTAGAACCCAACATCCTTGAGTAAAACATTGCTTACCACTCCAACCACACAATGATAGTGAGCTTCATCGGTGCTTGAAAACCACATATACAAATTTGATGTAAGTTGAAGGTTCCATTATTTGACAACTTGTAATTCAATGATGATGAAGAAGCTTTTGATTCTCACATCTCAAAAGAACTTGTGGGGGGACAACGATTTTCCAATAGTAAATTTTCATGTTCAATCTAGACAAGCCCATAGGATTGAAGCTACATGTCTAGGTGACATTATGTACATTCATGTTGGAGCTACCACCTCTAAATGTGAAGATAACAAGCTAGATAAATAAGATGTTGGGTGTGGACATCAACAACAAGTTGAGACAAGACCCCCACTTTTGTGTTGCATTAAATTTGGAGGTATGTTGGGTTGTGCACCTTTTGATCATGGGATAGAAAGATGTTTTGTTCCTAATCAAGATTGATTAAAATGGTACCATATTTGTTGTCATTAATTTTTACTCCTTAGTTTATGATTGTCCAATCTTAGTTGCAAGATAGAGAACAATTCGACCAATTGCTCCAAATACCTAGGGGCATTTTTTTTGAAGTTGGCAATATTCATTAAGGAAGGCGAGAGGATGACCCCTGAGCATGGAGAACAATTGACCAAACAAGCAAGTGATGAGGATGGTTTCACCAAGGTGTTGAGAAAAAAAGGGTAAGGACACAATCCAAAAGCCCAATTTCATGATCAAGATCGAAACCCTAAAATGCAAGGTAGTTATGACAATAGAAGGATGGTGACATACCGACCATTCTAGTTCCAAGTTTTACATAAAGACAAAACAATGGGAAATTCAAAATAGACTAGAGATCCCAAAATGGAAAAAGGGAGTCAAGATTTAGTGACTCCCGAAATTGGAACTCCAAGTGACAAAGATAGTTAGTTGAATTTGATAACATGGAAGATGGTGACAATTTGGCAAAGTAACAAGAAGAACCAATGAACTAGTCCTTGAGAAAGATTGGAGGCAACAAGAGGTGCATAGTGGGAAATGGAGGGTTCTAAGAACAATATGAAGAGGTAGAAATTGAAGACCTAATCCAAAGGGAGGTGATTCTTGACTCATAGGTGCCACCTGATGATTTAGTGATTATACTACTTGAAAAAGGTCAGCTTTCACCCAAAGTTGATTCAAACTTGTAGTCTACATACCAATCCACACAATGTGAGATGCACTCTACTAGAGAGCTTTCAACACAACCTTAGTTAGAGGACCATGGAACAGTTGAAGGTCCTTGAGGAAGCCCAGTCCCCACTCAACCAAACTAACACCTCAGGACCATCACTTCAGTCCCCAACCAAAAGCTTCCAAAATGAACTCAAAGGTGATGAACATTTCACAAGGTATTGGGTGCATTGAAGGTGCAGATGACAGATTTCAGGATGCCCCCACCAAGTCACCCACCTTTGGCTAGGTTTAGAGGGTGCACAAGATGTAGGAGCAATCCCCTATAATGCGACTCCACCCAAGACCTCTAAAGGATCTTAATGGAAACAAGGAATATGAACTAACACAAATGTGTGAGGATCGTGCAAGTAACACATACTTGAACTTGGCAAAAAAAGAAAATAGTGTCAAGGCAGGTAAAATAATAGCTAGGGGCACTAAAGGTCAAACACCACCCAAGCAAGATGTGCCCCCCCATATCACCCTGAGTTTATGAACTCTTCAAGAAAGCAGATAGAAGATTGTGGAACATGTGAGGGGAGCACAGGAAACACACTGCCAAGAATGATTGGTGAACCATGAAGATAACCTTGCTATCTTATAATGTTCATGGGCTGAACATTGAAAAGGAGGCCCACAAACTAAGCTATTATTTCAAAGGTAATTTATCTGAAGATAGACATTTTATTTCTATAAGAACATAAATTGAGAGGGGACACAGCTAGGAGAATTGGTGAGCTTCTTTGGAGGGAAGCCAATTGTTGGTGCTCCAAAGTTGAGGAGGGATATGGGTCTAAATTGTAGCATGGTCAAGTTGGCAAAGGTGGCACATGCATATTGGTGGACCCCAAATGGACCAAACTGGCTGCTCAGTATGGTTTGGATGTGGGAAGTACATTTCTAGTACCATTTAAAAGAGAACTTTGAAGATTCTTTTCAGCAGACTAATCAAGCTGGTCTGGTCATTAGAGAGCTATGAAGACTTCTTTAGAGCTGCTAAACCTTGAGAACCTATAAAACTTATTACTATTGACTAATGCAAATTTGGCAGAATCGGAAATATCAGAATCCACAAGAGGCATATGAATGAACTCAAATCTGCATTTCTAGCTGAGAACGCTTACCCAATTAGTACCCATTACTGCTGCTGAAAAAAACATGAGGAAAGATTTATCCAACAGGAAATCTGGTCAAGAACATAAATCTAAAGCATCTGCTACCTTGAAGCTATAGAGGGACTCACAGACCTTATGTCATCCTTATTCTTCAATGACACATATTTGAAGTTAAAGAGCTGACAGTGGAACCGACAAAAACGTGGAATGAAGGGACTTCAGCATCCTATCAAAAATGACATTATTCACAAGATATTTCATTCTAGTTTTCAAATCTGACAGGTTGATCTTGGTGTCAACAGTTGAGAAATTGAAGGACTG
>Ga0209208_10002224_pt1 | contig 27765 bp, 22 predicted proteins | sample S1TSphfallax_3_FD_187694 | JGI IMG/M metagenome (GOLD analysis project Ga0209208, IMG submission 187694) | Host-associated microbial communities from peat moss isolated from Minnesota, USA - S1T2_Fd - Sphagnum fallax MG (SPAdes) (version 2) | ecosystem: Host-associated > Plants > Peat moss >...
TAGTAACAATTTTTTGGATCAATTCATGTCACATGTTTTTTCCATTGTGAGTACCTATATTGTTGGTTGAATTGATTAATTAGTTGTGGGGGTGTATCCAATATGATTTTTTTGAAGGTGATGGGCCTTTGTCATTGGCCCATCATTTAAAAAAAAAAAAACCCTCGCATCATAAGCACTTTCAAAATAGAAGGTTATATAGCTTTTCCTTGTAAGACATTTAATTTGCCTGGACATAGTTCATAAATTTAGATCAATCTAGTCTAGTTAATTTCAATTAAATAAATAGGATGACATCAAGGATTAACACAATGAGTTTGACATGTTTAGTTAGCATAAACTAATGTAACATGTGTGATTGGCCCAAATGTGAATTGGTTACCCAATTGATTTTTCCTACCACAATCATTTTTTGTAATTTAATTGAATTTACAAAAATGATTCAAAATTCAATATTTCTCACACCTTAGGTCTAAAAATTTCCAAATCATGTTAATTAAATCTTACTCATTGAAGAGCACACACAAATTCCCTTGTAATTTTTAGTTTTGATTTAAATAAAATTTCAATGAAAAATTGTGTTCAATATTGAATAAATTTTCCACCATAAGTTTAAAAAAACATTATAAAACCAACTTGATGCACCCTTTATTCATTGAGGGTTTTCCAAAAGTATGAAGAGCATGGCAAGAAGCACCATGGTTTGGGAAATCTCAACATGACAAACAAAACTACCTAAGTATGTAACTAACTACCTTCCATCATAGATAGATAAGGGGCTATACATGGTGCTTTAAAAGTTGTCCTTAGGCTAACCTCAAAAATTTCTAAAGTGGATTTGTTTCACCTACCATTTTGCACACCAAAATTGCAAAAGAATTTAGATTTATGGACTTAGAAACTTCTTCCCAAAATTATATCAATTTTCTTTTTAAATCAAAACAAAACCCTTTTTTCTCAAATGGAAGTGAAAATGTAACCAAGTCTTGTTCATCAAAACGTATTTTCTTGACAACAATTTTATTATTATCATTATTATTATTCCTTTCATTTTAGTTTTGGATCAGAAAACTTCCGCTAAAAAAATACTTTATGTGCATGTGGTTGGAATATTATTTGCACATATTCCTATTGCTAGTTGCAAAAAATCATATTGTGCAAAAAAGAAAAAAAAGAAAATAGTGAATTTTTTTGGCAATTTTTGACAAATAATTTCCATAATTTCCAAGATTCTAATCCTCCATTTTTTTTGAAAAAAATTGCACTAAAAATTGTTTCCACAAGTCATAAATAAATAAATAAATAAGAAAAAGAATGAAATATATTAAAGGATGCATATCTTTTCTTTTGCTTAATGAAAGGAAATGTGTAATAATAATAATAATAATATCTTTTCTTTCACCTTTGGTCAAACAATGTTGGAATTGCGGTTAACGTTTTTAGAGACCTGTAGTTGGAGACCTCAATTGAGCTCTGCAATTTGACATCTGATCCACGTCCTGAAGTTAGTCTTTTTACCTGTTGGTAATAAATGGTAATGTGGATACTTTTTTTTTAACCCAACTTTTGATTTCACTTATTTATTTAATTAGTTAATTAATTATCATTAAAAAGTTACAATTTGATTATTGCTCAATATGCTGTTTTTTACTACCTACCTACTAACCTGGGTTAAATTATTAGTAGGTACGTAAGGGGGAAAAAAAATAAAGAGCAACTCTCAAGCTAACCACCATGGTTAGCTAGGGAACTAGAACCCAACAGAAAACTGTTTCCTGTCCACTTAACATCCATCCTTCATTGTGCCACTAATCGGTGCTGGTTCACTTTGGCCCCAAAAAAAGGGGCGGGGGAAAATAGATAAATTAATAAATTAAAAAAATTAATAAATGAAAAATGAAAAAGTCCAAGTTTAAACCATTGAAATATTATTATTATTTATAATAAATAATAAATAATAAATAATAATAAAAATTTATTTAAAAAACTCGTCAACGGTAATAATTTGGATCTGGTGGCGCGCCGATCGACCGGGCCGGGCCGGGTCGGGTCGGGCCGGCCACCCGGTCGGGTCGCATCGTTCTTGTCGCCTCGCCGCAACTAGACAACAAACGCACTGGCCGGCGTTGCAGAGAGGCGACGTCGGCAACACTTCTTGTCGGAGGAGGAGGTGACGCGATTGTTGTTGTGACCTGCTGTGTCGATCGGCGTAGCTTGCGGCATTGCAATGCGCGAGATCCAGTTGAATCGTCACCAAAAGAGCAGAGTAATTCGCAACACAGCTTCTTCTAGCGAGAAATTCTCGGCCTGACTGAAGGGCGGGGAGAATCCGAGGACAACTGTTTCGTAAACCGCATATGCTGGATGGTGAATGTCTCTGTCAATTACTTCTTCTTCTTCTTTTTTGTTTCTGTTTTGCTTGTGCTTTCTCATTTCCTGTGCTTTGTCAAGTTTGGTTTTGGATTCGACAAAGGATGCATCACATGGAGTTAGTTGTTGAGGTTTTTTTTATTACAATTATTTTGCAATCAATGTGAATCTTTTTATTCTAGAATCAAATGTTCCTTTGGCTTTTTTGTTGCTGGCATTTGAAGCAGTTTTAAGGAGGCATGGCATCGAGTCAGTACTTCTATCTCTGCATTGTGAGTTCCAGAGCTTAGAAAATGTATGGTGTTTGATGCAGTGATGGAAGATCGAGATAACTGGCCGGGAAGCTTTCCAAGGCAACATTCCATGAGGTAAAACTTCTGTAGCCATTAAGCTTCCGTGCTGATAATGCCTCTCACAGGTCTCCAAAATGTTGTCAGCAATCTCCGCACATACAATCCAAAGAGCAGAATGAAATTTTGTTTCTCGAATCACATTGCTGCTGCTCCTTCTCCAGGAGGTCAAGGCTATCTGGTGAGATGGAGAAGGAAGGAGGCCATGCAGCAGGGATTCCCTCTATGACATCCAGAAATCTTTCTCCATTAACTTCTCTTACACCGTTGAAATGGAAATCTTCCAATCATGAACAAGACAAACAGCAGGAGACAAATCCGGAACCCCCAAGATCAGGAACTTCAAAGCATACACATTCACTGGATGATCATGGAGTATACTCTGCTGCAGCAGTGATCAGCTGTGAAGAAGATGGGGAAGTAGTAGCAAAACATCAGCAATACATGGAGGATCCGAGCAGTGAGCTAGTTCTGGCTGATGATCAGACACAGCCTATTGACAAGATATTGCAGAAGCAACAGTTGGAAATGGAAGAAATCAGTGATAGCAATCCTCCAAATGGACACAAGAGGTAAAACACATGCAGATCTGTCTCTGGAAGAGATTTTGCAATACATCAACATGCTTCGTGCTTGGCAATGCATGTGCGATTGTGTGTGGCTCATAATTTCAAGTGGTTGTTAAGCTCTCCAATCACACCAGCTTCAGCTATCATCAAAAGGCTTTCTTTTGGGAGCATTGAGGGACCTGGAGTTTGATGTAGGGTTTGAGTTTTGTTGTGTAGGAAGCCTTCATCAGGGGAAGATGTGATGACAATGACTATTGAATTCCTACGAGCTAGACTGTTGTCTGAACGTGCTGCATCAAAGACTGCAAAACAGCAAGTTCAGCAGCTCAATGAGAAGGTATGCCCTGCAAAAATCAGTTGTTTTTCTCATCAATATGCACTCATGGAGATGATGTAGTGTATGTGAGAAGAAGACCATAAATACTGACTTGCAAGACCATAAAATGGTTCTGTTTATGATGGAAATCCTTTAGTGCAACTTATTCATTTGAGATGCAAGGAATATTGGACAGATGACAATGTGCATCTGTTGTCTAGCCACAGAAAAGTAGTTTCAATTGTTGATAAATGGACAAGCAACGGAAGTGTGAGTTTGATGTTTTAGCAGTGTCTTTTGTTGTTGCATATGTGCAAGATTTTATCAGGTGATGGAGCTGGAGGAAATTTTGGAGCAGACGGTTGACCAGAGACAAAAGGCAGAAAGAGCTGCAGAAGATGCCATCTTGAAACTGAAAATTGCAGGTCAGTGGCTGCCAGGTGAAGAAAGTGGTAGATCACATGATCAAACATCTTCTTACAGATCTCTGTCAGAAGCATTTGTCATGATCTCTCATTGAGAACATGGGGTCGAACGTGTTACAATTAAAAGTCGATTGCGCTTTTTCACTGCATTTGTGCAGGCATTTGCACAGAAAGTTCCACTGATGCTTCGGGGATGCCTCAGGCAGTGGAATCACTGGACCCTGTATTTGGTGTGCAAAGCAGGGCTGCTGCCATCCCTCAGGCACAAGGTGCAGAGGTGCTTGATGTGTGTTGCACCCCGCAGAAGTTGTTGGAGACATCAGACTGCTTGACACAGAGCCAGGAGTCAAGGTTCTTATTTCTTTGACTTTGTTGGATTCTTTTGTACTGCAATTCTAGAAATGGTATGAACTTGTTGAAGAACTGAGATAAAACAAGGGCCACAGAGGAATATGCCTGTCAGATCTAACGTGTCAGGAAAATGCTTGCGCTGAAATTTCTGGTTTTCCTTGGGTTCCAGGGCTGCAACAGAAGATCAATTGAGGAATATGTGGAATCAGATCAACAAGGAGATCACTGTCCTTACTGAAGAAAGGAGCAAAGAGGATCGTGTTTGTGCGGAGCTCATCACCTGGATGTGTCAAGTGCCTGCAATCATTCAGGAGGTCCTAGCTACAACTGCAGGAACACCTTGTCAAAATTCAGAATCAGCAAACGTTAATGGACATGTTATTGGTCCCAACTCCAAGATTGGTGATGAACATTCATCCTTGGAAATTGAAGATGCACCAATTCTGCTGGAAGAGCACCAAAAGGAGGTTGACACATCAAGAATAGATGTTCAGAATAATGGAGTACAGATCAAAGGTACCCAAAATCAGTATAACCCACACTGCCTAAGTTCAGGAGAACTACAAGATACTCCAGGGGAAGGTCTAGGCAGGGGACAACTGAAACTGCTGGGGGAGGAAGGCACAATCCACAATCCACAGGTTCAGTCTGGTACAACTCCAAATTTTCTGTCAGAACAGCTCATGTCAAACAAGCAGAGAGAAGGCAATACCAGAGGTTCACAGATGGAGGAAATTCCTGGACATTTTCATCACAGGAGATCATATTCAAGCAATTCTTGCTTGCAAGGAGGTGAAGATTTTGGAATAGCAAGTCAACAATTGGAGTATGATGGTCCACGCCGAAAGAGTCAGGTAAGTTACACTGCCTACTACCATGACTCCCTTGTCTGTGGAAGCAATTGGTTTTCAAATTACTTACCATGGGTTTTACAAAGACTTTGCAATACAGAGAAATGCTCAACAACAGCACAGGGGCCTATGTCCACAGAAACTGTCCTTAGCCACCACTGTTGCTTTAACACTTGGAATTGTGCAAGAGATGTGCAGCATAGGTATAAGATGATTTTTTCATGGGGCAGCACACTGAAGGTCACAAGTGGATCTGAAGGACATACATACTTCAGCTTCTGTTGCTGTATGTTGTTCTTCAGAACTTTTCTGAAGAAGAATATCTGGGAGCAACAACTGCAGACCCAAAAAATTGGTGCATGCTAACATCAGGTGTAATGGGCATCGGGTGGGGCAGGGAAGCTATTTTGCTGGGAAGCAAAATCATCACCCACAACCACCTAAGCATCCAGAAGGAGAAAGTGTGGACAGGAATGGATTCTCAAATGGAGAGCCTCTACTTAGTCTTGGATATGGACCTGGCTATGATGCTCCAAAGGAACTAGCCTCACCAGTGGCACAGCTATGCATGGACACCAGAAGTAGAAGCGCAACAGACATTTTACAAGCTCTACAGAGGGTGAAAGAGAGTATCCAAGTTTCATCATGTCCAAAGAATGTCCTGAACACAGGAATGAAAGAGTACAACAGGTTAAAATTCTGCTCAATACTTGAACCTTCTTGAAACCACAAGTGAAGTTTCTTCAGGAAAGTGTTGAAACTGCTGCAGTGGTCATCTATCTCTATGTGAATTTTTTGTCTGTGTTTTCTAAGCTTTGCTTTTCTATCTTCAGATATGGTGAAGGAGACCCATCACTTCATTTGAGATCAGTGTATGAAGGAGAAGCAACAGCTCCTCTCAAAACTCATCATCTCCGACAGGCACCGGCAAATCCATCAGTGCAGGAGAGGCTAAGCCATAATAATAATTGGCACAAAAAGCAATACAATGGTCCTAGATCCAACAACCAGCAGCAGCACCTGGGTGGTGGGGGATCAAGAGCTCCAAGGGTACTCCAATCTTCAGGTTCACCATCCATTGGTGGGATGACCTACAACAATGATCTTTATCGTCATACTCTTGTTGGTCAACATGGCATCATCACCAGGAGTTCTTCCTTGGATCATCAACATCAACATCAACATCACTCTTCACATAATTCCCATTCCAAGTTCAACCTGATTCCTTCAGCTAATCACCAAAGCAAGTACGTTGACAAGCTTAATGTTGGGAGAGGTATTCAGTTCTACTTTTCTTAAAACTTCCAAAATCAAATCCTAATTTTTTTAGTGTGTCAAAATTTGCTCATCTGGGGAATGGTTTCACACCATGGCAAATAATTCACAAAATACTTGATTATGACAAAGTGTAAGTAGAGAAACAGCATTTCTTTGGTGGAATGTTGTAATGTAGTTATTTTCAAATTCACAACTTATAATATTCATTAGATATTTTGGTACTAAGTTCTAGCATTTTATACCCAATATTCAATGAAAAGAAATTCATTTCACAAATAAGAATGTTTGAGGTTGAAATTGGGGTTCGGGGTGAAAGAGGAGGCCTCAATGAAAGGTTATTATTTTGTGCATATTTTTAATATCATGCAAACATAAATCGTATGTTGAATTTGAAAAAGCTTGAAAATGAAGTATATTTGTATCATCATCTTCATTCTACTTTTAATAAAAGGAGGTGTGAAAATCAAAATATTTTTTTCCCATGATTTTCCATTTGAATAATCAATTTGGGAATTATAATATGTTTTCAAATTTTAGATCATCTTTTTTCAAATTATTTAAATTAAACATTATTTCAAGCATTAACAATGTGTTGACAAATTGTATAATAAATTGGTGTCATCTTTTTTAAATAAAGATTTTACACAAAAGTTAGTCATTTGATAGCCAAGTATCAATTTGTTAAAATAGTTTTTTACCATTTAAATGACAATTTGAAAAAACAAAATTCAATTTTGATCCAAAAAATTCATATAAAATTGAAAAACATTCAAAGAATTATAAAATATAATTTATAAAATCTAAATTATAATTTTGTTTAAAAGAATTTATGATGCCCAAAAATCAAAACGTTTTGGTGTTCCAATTTTGAAATTTTCTTTTGGAAGTTTCAAGAGAAATGAACACTTCAATGTAGCCCTTGTGACAACTTACAAAATATTATAAAAAATAAAGTTATGGTTTTTTACATATTGAAACCCGAGTGAGTTTATTTTAACTTGTGATTTGTTTGTGCACCATTTTCATTACAAAATATATTGACCATCCTCTCATTTAATTTATTTAGTTTGATACATTTATAAATTCAATTAATGTTTTTGAAAAGTTAATTCTTAGATGACATGATGCAAAAAATCACGAATGTGAATAGGGTATATATATAAATCTTACAAAAATTAAGAAATATCATTCCAAATATGAATGTTTTAATAATTTTAATGGTTTGGATAAATGTGATTGAAAGTTGACCTCATTATTATGATTTGAACATTTCCATGCAGTCAAACATAATCACATTGTTTAAGGTCCACAAATGGTAAATGAATAGAATTTAATATGACAAAAGGTTATTGCATTAGAATTAATTGATTTTTTTCTTTTAATTGAACAATGTGATATAATTACATGGCTAAATATAAAATATTATTATATAATATGAAAATAAAATGACATGGATGTTGTAAAATTGTGAATATATTGAAGATCTTAGAAAAGTTTCTAATTGAAAATAATCAATCATTTGAAATAACCTAAATTTTACCATATTACTTAAATCAAATTAAGTAATTTCTATAACATATTTTTTTACAAAAATATTTGAAATCAAAAAAACTTATTAACTATATGTGAAGAAACAAAAAGAACAAATGACCACCCAAAATTGAAGCCTTACATGTCATTGTTTTTTGTTAATATGCATTTGTTTACAAATTTATATTGAAAAGAGATATGCCTAGCAAAACACAACTATCTCCATTGATTTAATATTCATCATCAAAATTGTCATCATTTTTCATGTTAAAATAAATGTGGGTGTTTTAACTTTTCACATTCCTTGCACTCCTCACACTTTACAATGTTGATTCTTCATTTTTTATAAATGAACTTCATATTTATTACATTTCACATTGGTTTTTCTTGCTAATCACTAATATTAAAACATTTTTAAAAAAAACATCTTATAGAAAATCATTGAAGATCCTAAGTAACATATTGTAATACCTTTATCATTTTGGCATAAATTAAATTATTTGTTGTTTTGTCAAAAAATTTAAAAATTATTCATTATTTGTGCTAAAATTTTAATAAATTTAAAAGTTCAACTATTAAGTTTTGAACTTCAAACCTTCCATGACAATGACTTAAAACTAAAGTAATCTAAACACATTAGATTGTTCCACAACATTAACAAAAAAATATATTTTATTTTTTTATAAGCATTACTTGCCAAAAATTTTAGAATATAAAAAACTACGTGTCAAAATTAAGATTTCAAATTTAAATAAATATTCAGCAATTTGTTGCTAAAATGATAAAGGTACTATGGTAATCAAAAACATTTAAAATATAAAAAATGCATGTGTACAAAACCATTATTTATAAAAATAATCAAATAAAAAAGTTAAAAGGTTGATTTTTTGAACTTTCATTATGTTCTTTTCAATCTTTAGAATAAATTGCATGTAGTAAAATAATGCATTCAAAGTCCAGCTTAAGGTGGAGTTTTTTGTTATTTTGAATAACCATGTTGCAAAGAAAAAAAAGGATGAAAAAAATGGTAAAGAAATGCAAAATAGGTAGAAAAATGTAAAATATTGGAGGGAGTATAATAATAACAATGAAAGAAAATGAAACAAACACAAGAAAACAATGTAAATAACATGATAATATTTTTTTTGAAACAACAAATTGCAAATAAATGAAAAATGAAAAAGTGAAGATAAAAAATTTAAAACTAGCCAAAGACAATGTAATGGATTAACATTTAATAAATTACTATGTGAATGTGCCAGATTTCACAATGAGTTATCATGATTGTCATCATTTGTTATACCACATGCAATGTATAAGATTTACATTCATCATATTCAAAATTTGATATGATTTGCATGTATAATATATATGTCATATATCATGTATTATATATGGCATTACACAACACATATTACATAACATGTGGATCAAAAACTTAATTAGACAAAGGTGTTCATAATCAATCCACAAGATAAGTGTAAAAATTAATTTTGACGATTAAGAACAAATGATTATGAAATAAAACAAACCACACAATAAACTTTTGATTACATTAAACAAATACACAATGCAAATTCTTAACAAACGTCATGAGAATCTTTATATGTCTTTGGTGGTGAGAAATATAAAATCAAAATGTTATAACCCACATTAACAAAAAGTTGTTTAGAGTTCATTAATGAACACTAAATTCAAAAGTTAAATATTCATACAAGAAGATCAATGTGTTTTGTGGATATTTTTTTATAGGGTATAAAAAAGGTTTTCATGACATTAAAGTTTATATAAAAGATGTTTACACATATGGTGCTTAGATTTTGATTTGTCAAACAATCTTAAATTTTCCTTTACATCAATTAGGCCTATCCTAATTTAAATAAATATATTATGATAATTCAAGGTTGTCATTAATGTTGGGCAATTTTCATTTTTTTGTGAAAATCGTTACTTTCAATTATGGAAACAAAACCCAACCCAATTTTTTTGAATTTTTTTCTTTTCATATTAAAAAATCGAACTAGGTTTCAATTTTTTCTTAATACATAAATTTATGTGGTTTTCATAGAAATGATTTTTAGAAATGTGAAAACTATCAATTTTCACATAGTGGTTTTCTATGGTGAATGTCAAAAAATAATAATTTTACAATGTAAAGGATGGGAGTAGGTGATGAGCAAAAAACAAGTGTCAAAGAACAAAGAAAATGGGACAAAACAAGGAGAGAAAAATGTAGAAAGAAAAGGAGATTGTTAAATAAGAAAAACTAAAAACTAAACATAATACAAAACTTTTAAAAATTGTTTCTTTAATTAAAAAAATTTGAAATACTTTCATTCATGGACAAAATCACTCAAAACACAAAGTGAGCCCAAGTTTGAATTTGAACCCTTTTTATTTATGTTGAAAGAGAAGGGGAGAGGTTGTCAAAAGTTGAAACCCTAGTCACCTTAAACTTTAATTTTTAGAAAGTTTATTTAAGAAACTCGTAAGATACCATCCGCCTCCTATAAAAAGGATTTTAAAAAATAATCACTTGATAATTGACATGTATTTTTTTGTTTTTTTAATTATATATAAGGGTGAAAATTGGGATTGGGTTTTAACCCAACTAGTGTGAACCTGGTGCATAATGCACCCCGTCTGTCTATGACGGGGCCCGACATTCAGGCCGACCGGGCCCGACATGGGGGGTGGGGGAGGGAAAGGTCTGTTACAGACAGACTCGGCGTGACACTCCCGGATTTCAACCTGACCCGGCCCGACACTCCCGGATTTCGACCTGACCCGGCCCAGCACTCCCGGATTTCGACCAACCGGGCCCAGCGTGGGGGGTGGGGGAGGGAAAGGTTTGTTACAGATAGACTCGACCCGATTTTTCGCCCGCTACTTCACCGGCCTCTCCCTTCCCCCACCCCCCAAAACCTCCGTCATAGACACAGAGACCACCCAGACGGTTGCTGCGGGCCGCCAACAGGTCCAGTGGGCGGGTGTCTACCCTGGCCGCCCTGCCCTACCCTGCCCCTGCCCTGCCCTGTTTGTCACCACATATAGATAGACACCATTGTTGCTTATATATATATATATGATACTTTGTTTGAGTATCAAGTTTTTTAAATAAATAAAACCTAGTTGGTTTTCATGATGCTCAATTCTTAGTTTAATGAGAATCGATAAACTTGGTTTTCAACCCTTCAGTGAAAAAAATGATAACTAACGAGATTTAGGGTGAGAATTGACTTAAACCAAAGTAATTTTCACCCAATTCCTAAAAACCACACAATAGTAGTTGTCACCTAAGTTGAACCTATATTCCCAAAAGTACCTAATATCTCAAATGTTATCACAAAACATATTTTAAACTCAAGTTGTCATTTGGTGCAAAATGCACTAATGTTGTTTTTAGAACAATTTAGAATAAAATATTCCAAGGATGTTATCCATTCACTTTCAAGGCAACAATCTTCATTTGACAAATCCAAAAACTCACCACTATATATTTTCATGAATCACGTGGTTTTATGCTTCATTCACAAATTGAAGAATTTTGAATCATCCAAATGCATTTCAAAATTATTCACTTCATCACAATTATCGAAATACAAAATATTGACAAAGTCTTCTAGCCATGGTTTTTGCAAAGTTTACCAATACTATGAAAAGATTATATGAAATAATTTTGATAGGATATGAAATTGTAAAATGTGATTAAAGAGGAAGGAACAAAATCTTCCATCTAACATCTTATAGAACTACAAAGTAATTCACAAAATAATCATCATAAAAATTCACCAAGTTGTAAAATAACTAGATAACTTATGAATTCTTTCTGTAAAAAATGACCATTCGAAAAACTCAAAACATTTTTTGTAACGTTTTGTAGGTTTAATAACTACTAATATAATATAAGAAGATATCATTGTTAACCACAAGTTGAATATCAAAATGTGGCTTCGACAAATTATGAAAGTTTACATATCCAAAGGTCAAAATTATTAAGTCTAAAATAATGCAACCTTGCAATATTGGGTATACAATCCCTTACCATCATGTCATTTTCATAGTAAGAGATCCGTCTTGTTTGATGAAAATGTAGCCAAAGCCACATTGAATTTCAAATGTAACATTATTTCCATGAACTTGCCATAATGGGTCATATATATTTTGTACATGTTGTATAAGTTGATAATGGTGGTGTTTATGACATGGAACGTGATTTAATGGTAATATTTGTAATTTTACTTTTATAAGGTATAATAATCATGATACTTTTCATAATATTGCTTGGTAGTTTTGCACATGTTCACATGAAATGCCCTAGCATTAAGCTAGTCAAGGTTTCAAATGGACCAATTAGATTCCACCAAATGACATATATTACACTTGTAGGATCAATGGGACTAAAATCAATAAATTCAAAATGTAAACTAGTTTTTGTTGAAGTATAAAATTATAATAAGTTTACCTAAAACATGCATGCAATATCAAAGTTGTCTTTTGATCATTTTTTTTTCAATGTTCAAAGCATTAAGCAACCCTTTCTAATCAATCCTGCAAATTTCAATGGCATGCACCCTAACTTTTAAAAGATCCCAAAACAATGTAAAGTTAGAAAAAACATTATCACATTTTACAATGTGATTCTTATTCTTATACATGTTCATATAAACCCATGAATAATCTTGTATCTAATTACATGTTTATCATCTTCATGACCTACACCATAATACATTTCCATTTTTTGCACATACTTGGATTTGGCATTAACTAAGCACTAAATTTTTATTCCATATTAACCAAAGTTAATTTTCATATATTTCCAAATGGGCAATTATTTCCCAATATACTTTACCATCATTTCATCAATACACAAATTTTATTTTACATTCCATAATTCCCTACACAATTCATTGCATGCCATAATTAATCATCTAATATTTGCAATTTTTTCATAAATATGATCATTGTAATATGTGAATAACTAAAAGTATTGTCAACTAAATGAATGCATATGATAATGTCCTCAAACATGGACCTAGTGACATAATCTCAATGGTGGATTGTGCAAAAGTCAATAAACTTGTATTATTGCAACTTAATTTGTGATACTTTCTTGACAACCATGAAAATTATAATCTTAATGAAAACTTTGAGTCCAAGCACAATAAGTTTAGTCCAATTCGCCCCTCCCTTTGTGTTTTTTCCTTCCACCACTTTGGTGGCATAAATGTTGGTCGTGACATAATTTTTAGAATAGGTACATGCAAGCCAAAATAATAGAAACAAATCAATTGGGGTCTCACATCTCGAAATATATATGTCTAATCCTTGTTCCTTTCCTTCCCATACAATTGGGTGAATTTGGATCTTTTTGGGAGAATTCCACATATTAATTATAAATGGGTGCAAATACACACAAAGGAACCAATGGGATTACTTTACAAAAAGACTATGAGTTTTTTTTAGCGATTTTCATTTTTTCATATGAAAGAATTTTGAATGAAATCTTTTGCAACTTATTATTAAAAATACATACAGTTGCCCCAATAGATCACATGGTTTGTGTTAATCAGTGCTGAATAAATATGAAAATTTCAAAGTGTGTAGATTTTGCCAAATTATGTGTTTCATTTTGAAATTTTATCATAATTTCGAATCATACAAAATTATGTTATTTAATATATGTTTTTTTTTTGTATCATAAATTACAACTTTGTTTTGTATGTAATGCACATTACACCCCATTTACATATGTGCTAAAGGATTCTTGAGAATTTAAAAATTTGAAAAATACTCATAATTTTTTTTTAAAAAAAAATTCATATCTTTTAAATTGTGAATGCTTCTTGAATTTGGGTAATAGGTAATTATCATCTAAGTTTTTATACCATCAAAAAAAATATTAAAATAATCCTTTACCTAGTATTTTGTAAAATTAACCACATCTGACATGACACTTGTTCAAGTTTAAACATCTTTTACTAAAACAAAAACCCATAATTAAATTTAATGAATTTTTAATTTTAATTTCTCAACATTCATATTAATCATTTAACACAACTTGGAATGATTAACATGACTTTAAAATGTCAAGAAAAAACATATGTAAAAAAATTCACAATTTTCACCACTATCCAACATGGTTTTTGGCTCCTAAATGTGTATTTGCACCCAAATGATTCATGATATAACAAATCTTTCATGGCTTGCACATTAGGAAATTCAAGTCCCAATTCTTGCATTGGAAGTTGGGAATCCAAATATCACTTTTTGGAGTTAAGTGATAAGCACATCTTATCAAATTTACCATTAAATATATCAATTCCAAAAGATATGCCAAACACATAATTTGAATCTTCAATAGACTTGTGAGATGTATCATGAGATGAAAAAATGAATTTATAATCCTTAATTTGAACGTCTATAGCCATACATGATGTGTTATCCTCATCTATGTATCTCATAACAACATTTACACACGCTCAAAGCACCCCCCATGAACCAAACAAAAAAAATTGTATTCATGTGGATAGTTTCATGTCAATTGTTGCATGCCCACACCTATGTAAGAAATCCCAACATTTTTATCAAGAGTTTTCAGTGCACATAGGATTTACTCAAAACTTTTGAATTACACTTGAATGAAAAGTCCTAACATCTTCACAAGGAGTTGGGTTGATGCATATTGGATTGATTTAAGAATTTCCATTGTCAATTAGAGGCATCAAATTCCCTTTTTACAAAATTTACATGAACACCTTTTACAATTTCATAATTGGCATTGTCAAAAAAACATAAACTTAAGTCTTTTATAAGAAATTTAATTTTCATAAATACATGGTTGTTTCATTTATTAACATTTTATTTGTTATACTTCATTAAATCCACTAAAATTCACAAGTCTTGTCAATCAAGAACAATGATTACCCCCGTTGGATTAGTGAGGAAAACATTATCACAAAACTAAACACACAAAGAGAAAAATATGTTCAAAAGTTAGTGAAATGTCAAAATTGATCTTTGAATTTGAAAAAAGATGACCAATTTTTTTTAATGGAAATAAAATTTGATGTTTTGACTTTATATTTGCAATTATGTTGCCATTGCACACTTCCATAAATGTGAAACTAAAATTTCACATCAACCAAACCATTACATGATACAAAATACATTATGATGTATATATAAATTGATGTTTGAAAAAAGGTTGGAAAATGGAAACATAGATGATTTTAAAAAATATATAATTTACATAATAAGTGTTTCAAAAACAAACATGAGATAATTTGTAAACATTGCATCATGTCCACATTCCCATACAACTTTTTCTTGGTTAAATTCAATGAATTGGATAATACAAACTTCAAAATGTCTACAAATTTATTTATTTTGGATTTTATAGTTGCCAAATTTCTAGTGTTTTATAATGCATCACCAGATGTTTCTATTGGGTTTTAAGATGTAGCTAAAAAACCTTAAATCTTAATTATTTTTACTTTCATATCACTGTTACAATTCATGGTTGTTTTAAGTTGTTCCAAGTTGATTGCCTTGTCCACCTTAACTAATGAACATGTCCATTATGACTAGAGGCTTGTGGCATGAATGGCATGTGTATTTTTTAATTAATGAATTTGATGAAAATAACTTTATTTGATTATTTATCAAATTGAACATCTAGTCAAGTTAAATAAAAAATTGACTAACTTCATCAAAATGGCTAATGGCTTTTAAACAAGTGGGACATCTAATCAAGTTAAAGAAAGAAAAATGACATGTTTCATCAAAATGACCAATGGTTCCTTAGTCATATTGGACAACCTATGTTAGTTAATAGACCAAATTAGCTAACTACTATTTAAGATAGGTAAGTAACCTAGGTTTTAATTACTTGCATGTGCCTATTATTTTGGTTAGGTAGGTCGGTAAAGCCTATTTACTTACCTAAGTTTACCTACCTATCTACCTAGGTATTACTGAACTTAATTGGGTATACATAAGTAGGTAAATATCCTAGGTTTTTATACATGTTTAGGCTTACATATCTACCTAATTACTATCAAAACTAAGTAGATAATTAAGTTTTACCTACCTATCTACCTACCTATTTATCTTTTACTTCATATGTACTTACCTACTTACTTTCTACTTCCTAATTTACCTACTTATCATCTTACAACCTACCTACCAACCTACCTTCAACCTAATTTTTATTAATTACTATCTTTCTTACTTAGTTACATAATGAAATAATTACTAATTACCTACCTTTTTTACTTACCTACATAAAACATGTGAAATAAAAACCTTGACAAAAGTAATCATTTTTTAAAGGTGTAATCCATTGGTAAGGACTTGATTTATCATTGTGAAGGTGAAGGGTTCAATTTTTTATACTTCTAACTTATGTGCATGCTTAAGGGATTAAGGTAGGAAGGTTAGATTAATGTAACTTGGTAAGTGGTTAAATAGATTAATTTCTGCTAAACTTGCCACCTAACTACCTACTTGCCTTTTTATAATCTATTTAAACCTACTTACTACCTGCCTACTTATATATGATAAATCAAGAAAAAAATTAAATAAAAGTTCAACCAATCAAATGGTCCATTGTCTATTAGTGAAAATGATTATTTTATTCTACCAATAAAAAAGACCACCCTAGTCATAACCATGGGTCCAAATTGACAAGGTGGTTTTTTTTATGTCTATCAGTTTTGATATTTTTTTATTACAAAATCTAGTTTAAAAAACTTGTTTTTGCAACAATGTATCATGGTTATAGCAAAATTTGGCTAAATTATATTATGGATGAACATTAATTCACCTACATGACAAATATGATAAAAAAAACCTTGTACCCATAAATGATTTTCACATAGCAATGTGTGAAAGGGCCCAAGAAATTGGGGGTGAGTTGGCCATGGTGAGGAAAATGCCAACTATGGGCTTTCAAATGTTGAATGTGTGTCATCTCCTCCATTGGCAAAAGCTTTGAAGCTCTCAACTTTTCTTTGTTTCAACATTCTTCCATTATTGAAAATTTCAAAGTTTTCAACTTATGGTCAATTGTTTTTTGTGGGCATTGCCATCGTTAAAACATGTGATTTGAGCAAGTAAAAGCGAAATGGTAGAAGGTGGGAATCATATGTGGGTAGTTCATCCATCATTAAGAGCTTTGAAGCTCTTGGATAAGTTTTTTAAAAAGGTAGCATCACCATCATTGGGAGCTTTCATGTTCTCAATGTTTTCGTAATTGTCAATGGCTTCATCGTTGAAACATTGCAAAACACAAGAAAAAAACAAAGGGGCGTCAATGGGATCACAGACGATTTCAACAATAGTCATAAAGGCACCCTTGGGGGTTGACAAGATCATTGACATTTTCAACAACAAAATTTGTAGAGGTGGTGGTGGTGCTATTGTGTGAATAAAGATGTGATGGGTGGGGGCATTGAAAAAACTTTGGGTTAAAGGGCAAATGTTTTGGTACATTCCAAAATTGTAGGCATGAAGATTTCCACCATCACCAAGCTTAAGCTTTTTCAGCTTTTTGCATTTATTTATTTTGTTTTATACATCATTTTCATCATAATAAGTTGAATGAGACAAATATACATTCATTTTTGTTATGTGCACAACAATTTGAATTTCCTTTTCAACACATGAATAACCTTTGCACAATGATTACTTAATAATTGGAAATTTTTCCAACATTGATGTCATGCCACCATTTTTCCATGATAATGGTGTTGAGCAAGCTAGAAAAGCTTTTAATTTCTCCTTCATGTTTTTTTCCCACCTAAGCCAACAACCAAACCATGCACCTCTTAAACAAAAATCTATTATTTTTTGGCCAAACAACACCAAGAAGTTTTTCATTTTGCACAACTTTATTTCATCATTCAACAACAAAACTTGGTCCACAATGAGATTGTTTTGAGCTCAATCATGTTAGCTAACACTCCAATTCAATAAGGAGTTTGGAACACATTGTTTTTCTATAATCACTACTACTGGCCTCATCGATGGAAGTTGTTGCAATAGTTTCATTAGCCATGGAAACAACTCACCTAACACCTAGTTAATAATGTTCTCAATATCTTTTCCACAATATTGCAACTAAAATAAAGATTCAGTGAAACAAAAATCTATAAGAAACAATGAATAACAGTCATAGTGTCATGGACACAAAAATAACCAAGACAAAAATATTTCCAAATGATGTGAATCAATGTTCATGTCATTTGGAAATATGGTAGGCCTAATTCCAAGTTCAAATCATGGAACATAAAAACCAAGGATAAGATCACAAAACATGCAAAATGTAAGTTCAAATGGAACTTTATCATAAAACATGAAAATATTGAAATGTGCCCATGGTATAAGATTGTACCCAAAATTGGTGTTGAATAGGCTAAAAGAAAAATGAAGGGATTTACCTTTATTTGTAATTTTTAATGGATTTAGCTCACAAACTAATATATCAAAATATTTACAAATATATCAAGGAATGTTTTTGGTAACCTTCCTAATTACATTATGAATGTACAATGATTGAAAGGATGAAAGATAATTCCATTCATGATGCTAACATTGAGGTTGGCATAATGAACTCACATGCATGACAACTCAAAACATCTTGTTATCTTTTAGTTTAATGTTAAAGGTTAGGTAGACTTAACTTTATGTAGTTCATTTTGTGTTGCTATAATCTTTAGAGGTTAAAAGGTGTTGCATTATACTATTATGTAAATATATGTTTAAATTACCTATCCCAAATTATGTCATGTTTAAAAAGTCTCCCAATTTTATTTTTGCTACAATGTTTATTTAGTTCCATTGTTTTCACAATCTTAACAAGATTAATGAATTCTTAATGGTTGTAAGTTAGGTTGATTCATTTTTGGTAAATATGCCACTCTTTAAATGTCCATATGGTAATGCTAAAATGATAGTTTATTGTGATATCATTGACTAATGGTTAATGAACTTTAAAAGTCCATATGAAGATAAGTTATTTTAGACAACTTTTTAACATACATGTTAAGAGATTTTTTTTTGAAATCCACTAAAAAATGATATGATATCACTTATGAAAATATGGCCCATTTCAAGCCATTCAAAAGTCCATAACTTTTTTCTAGAAATGTTTTGCATTTATGTTCTTGTTGTTTTAACATATGATACATTGAGTCCCTATAAAATATCACAAATAAAAACCATGTATTAGAAGGCACATATATAACATTAGTCCATATTTTTCAACTTCAAAACTCCATTACTATATGTTTTGTTCATATATGTTTTTTTTTTAATACATAGATGTTTTCTTATTCAAGTTGAAATCTAAATTTAATCACAAATTTGACATATTGTTGACTTTATGATATATTAATACCATGTAAATCTGTGCAAAAAAATTGCATTGTGACACAAAAAATGAACCACCTTACTCTGTAACCACCCTTCCATATGTCTCCTAAAGGAGCCTTAAAATGAAAATATTGTGATTGAATAGATCTTCCAACTTGATCACCATTAACATATTAGACAAGATTTACACAACAACTTTGTTTTTATGGGCCATGTAATGTTGCCCATCATGTACTGAAAGTATTACTTCTTCACTTATGATGTCATTTTAGGACAACAAGATTAGAAAAAATAGGTTTCATCTACATCAAAACAAATAAAACTTTTAATTATTTCTTTTTAATGAATGAAAAGAAAGGTTAGATAATATGCATTTCCACCCTTCAATAACATGTTGAAATGTGAAGAAGATATTTTCATTTTGCCTTGTTTGTATCATACACACACACACACAAGTTAAGAGCTAAGATCCATGATTGGTCATCAATAGTAGTAATTTCATTTGCATTTAAAGAGACCAATTTTTTACCCAACCCACAACACTTTAAAGTATTTTCACAACTTGTTCACATATACAATTTATGTACGATTGTGTATGTTGCTAACATGGGTTGATCACAATTGAACAAATGCAAAACTAAAACAAAGTGAAAATTTTCCTCTTTCTATCAATAATTACACCATGAGTGACTTTTAGCTACAACATTATTCAAGACCCATAGCAAAATATAACTTATCATCAACATTTACATGGTTCTACACGGTTGTTTACACTATATTTACACTTACATCCAAAGCACTAGTGCAAACACACCCAAAAGAAAACATTGTTGGCACTCTATATGTATATATAGAGAGAAAGAAAAATAGAGTACATTCATCCAGATTATGTACAATTTATTACTTAAGCAGAGTTTGCACCATTGGGATGATTCATTGTCAATGAGATTAGAGAGAGAGAGAGAGAGAGAGAGAGAGATTCATCCATATTATGATGAAGAAACATTGTTGGGAGCATTAAGAGAGAGTCACACACACGCACAGAGTACATTCATCCACAGTCCTGTGGATGAAGAGCGGGAGAGTAGTGGACTCTAGAGACGGCGGGAACGCGACCGCGGGAAGGCTTTGAATTGCCTTTCTCTCGCTCGCGCTTTTTCAATCCCATTGTCGTTCCTCCGAACTCGAATTTCGTGCTCAATTTTAATCCCTGTTTCTTCTCTACGCCTTATCTCATCAGATTTCTTGGGTACCCATCTATTGCTTCTTACCATTTTCGAAGAATTTCTTCTGGATCACGGACTTTGAGGGAGCTGTAATCCTTGTTTTGTTTTTTGTTGTTGTTGCGTTTGCGTTTGAAGCTTTCTTTTGCTGGTGGGTGGAAGAAGCTCTCGTGGATCCCCCCAAAGAAGGAATGCTTGGGAGGTGCAAGGAGCTGTGGATTTGGGGCTGTGAGTATGAGGAGATCGCTGGAGGTTGTAGGGTTTATGGTTTAGGGTTCTTGTGATATTGGAAGTAGAAAGAAGTTGTGGAAGGAGCGAGCTGGTGGGTGAGAAGGGAGGAAACAGGATTTAGAGGTTAGCAGCAGCAGCGAAAATGAGTGCAGTGAATGTTACCAATGTGACAGTGCTCGATAATCCTTCGATGTTCTTGAATCCTTTTCAGTTTGAGATTTCTTATGAATGTCTGGTGGCCCTGAAAGATGGTAATGGGCTTTTTCTTCTTCGTTCTGAATTTTCCTGTTTTGTGAGCTTCAGTATTGGAGGCGTTTCTGTAGGGCATTTTCGAAGTCGGATTTTGGTGGGTATGTAGTGATTTTGGGATTTGCGAGCGAGTTATCTTTTTGGAGGTGGTGGTGGCTGTGCAGATCTAGAATGGAATTTGATCAATCTTGGTGCTGGTTGTTGTGCAGATCTAGAATGGAAATTGATTTATGTTGGCTCTGCTGAAGATGAAAAGTATGATCAGGTATTAGAGAGCGTTCTCGTGGGGCCTCTCAATGTTGGCAATTACCGCTTTGTCTTCCAGGTACCTCGATCCTTCCCATTGATACACAGATACATCTCTTTCCTTGCTTTTGTTGGAACAGAATCCTTTAGTTGTGCACTAAGAATGTGTAGTGGCTGTTCTCCCCAACGTCTGCTTTGCAAATTGATGATGTTGCTAGGTTCACTGAACATCATTTTGTCCACAGCAACCAGGAAGGGGGAAGGATTTGTGTGTCATATAGTGTGAGCTGAGGTTAGCTCAGGATGAAGTGGAATTTCTAAAACCAAGTTGGAAGATGATATTGTAGAGATGTAATGCTGATGAATGGGTGATGTTGATGATGCAGGCAGAGCCACCAGAGCCAGAGAAAATTCCAGAGGAGGACATTATTGGTGTCACAGTGCTCCTGCTGACATGTTCCTATCTGGGACAAGAATTCATCAGAGTGGGGTACTATGTAAGCAATGACTATATTGATGAGAATCTGCGCGAAGAAGATGATCCACCTGCCAAAGTCCAGGTGCATCAAGTCCAGCGCAACATCTTGGCTGACAAGCCCAGGGTCACCAAATTCCCCATTGTTTTTAATCCCTCTAATTCCATCAAAACAATTGATTCCATTCAGCCTGTTACACCTCAAATCCAAAACAAAGCTGTAGATGTGGAATTGTAGAAAAATTGTAGAAATTCTTTATGTCTAGAATTTTTTGGGCTTCAATCCCCCATAGATGAATTTTTGAGATCCAAGAGGGGATTTGACAAAACCACACCCACTGCTACTTTCCATCAGACAAACAATCAGCCATGGCTATACACTCTGAGGACATGACCTCTTGTAGGTAAATATTGTGGAATGTGCACCCACACATCAATAAAGAAAAGTATGTGATCTGACAACAACTGCAAAGTCCTGGAATTCTTCGCATGTAGAGCTTAACTTTGGCTACAAGCTGAGTTGTCTCTAACCTTTTCTGCTTTAGTTTGTTATCACTTGTTCATCATGTGTTTGGTCATTGAATCATCAGAAAGATTCGCATCATCCTGATACTACAAATCTTTAGCTTTAAAAACTGATCTTGTATTTGAAATCATAAACTCATAAACAACACACAATCTGAATCTACAATTCTGAAAGAGTCTTAATATGTGGCTAGATTAAAGTAACAGCCATCGGTGCACTATGCAGATGGGTGGGGGGGAAATTAGGCAGTGAGAACAGTTAAGTGAAACCCAATTATTCTAAGCCCTTGACAAATTATAACCCCTTACAAATCACATTTTTAGTTGCCACTCACCAACACACTCAGAATTAGGCTTTAAGAGACCATACTACCTTAACCAAATTCCCCTTCATGCTGAATTCATCAATTACTTTAAAAATTTCAATGTGATTCTTACGAAGGAACATTCAGTGAAGACAATGAACAGTAAAAGTTAAGAGGGATACATCCATACCACACTTAGTGATGTGCCTCAAAGAACAATGAATAGAAAGGAATGAATGTAATACAAATCAAGGCTTTCAAAACACTTGTTTTGTCCAAAAGACCTACCGACCCAAGGTGATGTTACTAGCATAACGGGCTTATGAAACAGTCTAACCAATGTACAGCCCTATGTGTTTTTTTTCCAATTATGACCTCATTTGACAATGTGCACAAGAGGGAGCCTCTATTGGGAAACTCTCCAGTTCACAACAGAGTCAATGTACAAACACTTGGGAAACATGAAATGTCATGTTCCTGCCCATGAGGATACTAGCATTTTTATCAGGAAGCTAACTGCCGTTTAGCACTTGAAAGACGACGGCTGCGCTCCTTCTTTCGCAGTAGGCACTCTCCACACCAACTTGAGAAATCTCGCTGGTACTTCTTCAACTCCCGAAATTCAGAACTGTCAAACAAAGTCAATCAGTAAGAATGTATGACATGCTTGCCCTGGAAACCACGTGCACATTTGACTCCAACTAGTGCATGGGGCACAGTCATCCTAGAAGTATGAGGCTGGTCAATATCACTGTGATCATAGATGGAACTCTGAGAGAACATGTAATGAGCCAAAATAATGTTGCATCAGTTCTGGCCCAAAAAACATTCGAAGGAATGTGGGCATTGCCTTGTGCAATCACTCACAAAGTGCCAAACCAGCACCTTCCTTATGAATGGCAGTGACTATCTGCCTGTACAGTGGGTGCAGATAAGTATATGAAAATTGTTCAAAACATAGGGGCAATCAATGATATGCAAGTCTGTGCCCTCACTCTCTGTCATATTCCTGGAACCAATGCAAAGAAGTGGTCATGTTGTTGGCCGGCACTCAAGAGGCTAGTACAGGCAGAGAAACTCACCTGCGACACCAAAGAATCAGGTTGGTGCGCTGGCCAGAAGTTATGGCCTTAGCACCATGACGATGGCGGCCAGCATGTAATATGGCATGCCCAGGGACATGTGAATACTCCAAAACCTCCTGCAATCATTGATGCAAGGATAAGAATGCACTATTCTCAAGTTGAACCTTGGTATGTGGAAATGCAAACATGAATTTGAAGTCCTAAACCTGAAATACTTCCTGATGACTGACTGGGAGCCTAACCTCTGGTCGTGCTTCTCCATTCACATGCTTGTCACAACGCACACCCCGAAAGAAAAGGTCACCACCTTCAAACTGTTTTCCAAGGCAGACATTAAGTGTGACCTCCGAGTCATCAACATGAAAACCTGCAATCCATGAAAATAGCACACATTGAGAAGACAATTTCTACAGACATTTCTTTACATCAACCACAGTTTGATGCCTCCCATCTGATGAAGCTAACAGTCAGTTAAATGAAAGTCAGGAGTACTACAAGGTAGAATCAGCTTGAACTATGTCAGCATTTAATCAACATCAATGTTATTGGTAGTTTTGCATCCTACCAGATGAATACTAGATAATATGCACATTAGTCAATTCAGCCATAAAAAATGAAAAAATTTCACAGGCTTCTGGGTGTATAGGAAGTTTTGGCAGCATTTGCCCCAGTCACAGGCAATAAGAATTCTGTAACTATTAGAGTGCTTGCAGCTATGTTTCATCTTCTTCCAGCATGTTTCAACACATTAGAATAGAAATGAATGTGTCAAGATAGGCAAAGGAGGGAGGAGGTTGCAGCAGTGAAGACTGCGGCATGCTTTTTAAAATAGAACAAGGATCAAGTCACTCACCAAGATCAAGATCACGGTCCATGGCATACTGTACGACAAAACCATGGTGTGTATCTAGTGAAGTCCCACCAACGTTCAAAAATAACACTGCCATTTGCCAATATTAAGTACCTTTGAGAGAGAGAAGGAAAAATGACAAGATCCAACAGATGAGCTGGAAATTAGAAATGACCAGAGACAAACAGGAGGTCCAACTAGAGTGCTGCAGAAAGACAGGAAAGTCAAGCACCAGCAGCCATGGGATTCAGGTAGCGGGTCATGAGCAGGTTCAACATTTCTTCCATCCCAATATCATCCAGCACTGCCCCATAGTTGTTCATGGTATTCGGTCGCATAACTTTGACTTTTGCATCCTGGGCCCATCTCTCAAAATGTTCAACCTGTATACAGAACACCATGCCAGGTTGACTTTCCTGCGCCTAGACAAGGAAATAGCTCAAATATCCCATATGTGTACTGGACATCCATTACATATTTTAACAGTGCAAGGAAAAAAAATTCTGGTGAAGCCTGCACCTCCTCCAACATCATGGAACAAAAGGCAGGTTTCAGCATGTTGAAAGTGAAAACGCCTGGAGAATGTTCAATCAAAATATGGCGTATGGCAGCCTCTGATCCATCCTTGATTGCATCCAGGAATGAACCCACAAAGAAGCGCTCTGGATCAAGAGTATAGAGGTCTTCATGCAGTGGCTGCAATGTCAAACCATCTGTTCAGTAGAAGTGACAGAATAATCACAATTCATGCACCCTTTCCCTGACATGCTGAAAATCAATGCATTCTCATCAAACATGCTCACATTTGCAAAAGAACAAGAAAAAGAAGCACAAACCTGGTAATTGTGTCGTATTCGTTCCCTGTACTCCCGATGTTTCTGCACTCAAATGAAGCATACCCACCCAAAAAGGCTACATCATCAACATTTTCAGCATGCAAAAGGCACACAAAGGTCAGAGTTTATCCAGACACACAACCATCATCATGCATTTTTGTGCAATTTGGTTGTTCTTTGTGCAAAACTTTGACAATCCAGAAATTGAAAATCAAAGTGTTCCCGATAATGCATACAATGAACTGATTACAATAATCAGGAGAACTATCTGATGCTCATGAAGGACCCTGTGTATAGAACAACATTCATCTAAACAAACTTTCAAGGCAACAAAAGGACATCCATGATGTTCATTACTTGCTTTTCCAGATCTGAGCAAGGTAACTAACTGAGCTTGTTGATACAGTCAAGAACATGTCATTAAGTTCCATAATCATCTAAACACTTGGAGTAGTTATTCTCAAGAACATGATCAAAGTACATATGGAGTATAGCATCTCTGCCTACAACCAGTGCACATGCTCCTGTGCACACCCAAACCCTAATGTACACATGAAACGAAAATCCACAAGAAAACCCTAGAGCATAGGGATTTCAATAGTCAGAGTGTTTGTACTCCACGAAGAACATATTATTGAGCTAGTGGATCTCACTGTACTTCCTGGCACAATTAAGAACAACCTAAATCAAATAGCTAACGAATATTCTGTCAGAAACATCAATGTGATATGCTTTCTTGGAGTGTCAAAGATCTGGATGGAAGTTGACCCTAATTGCAGATTTCAGCAGAAAGTAAGCAGAATATAAAACAGTAGTTGATATGGAATACAGGGTTGTAACTATATTTGGCATTGGAATTATACAGAATATGGGAGATTGCTTTGAGCATGAGTCTTAGATGCTTAGGGTTTTGCCAATGAGGTTCATTGAGGCCATATGCCACAATTGAGAAGAGAACAGTATTTATTCTAAGTGTCAGCCACTAATGTTCTGCACTCCTATTCCACAGATTTGTAAATTTCTCTATTTCTTTCCCTTATGCTCAACCAGCAGTTGCTGGTGACCTACATGACCTAAAAGTGAAAATTAGGGATTTCCAATTGCTTGTAAAAAGAACCAAGCAAGAGAAAGCCACTCCCCCTGGTCATATGAATCCATGCAGTTGCTGCAAAAACTGATGGAATATGCCAAAAATACAACAACAAACTTGATGGAAATATGGCAACATTACAGCACCCATTGCATCATCAGTAGGGCTTCATCTGAAACTCTGACCATTCACTATGACAATCATGAGGTAAGTCTGCAAACTTCATTCTCAGAAACAGACAATACTGAGACAATACTTCAGCTAATTGAGCACTGAGATGTGTACAAAGTTCAGTTCATGAAAATCCATGAAAGACTGGAATTTTGATTTTTGATTTTTGAAATTAGGGTTTACCTTTGCCCGCTCGCCATTAGGCCGATACTTGGCGAGAATGCGCTCCAACATTGCGAGTTTCTTCTCACGCGACGCCCCCAAACAATGCGATGGCAAATGCTGCTCCATCACACTATACAACGTTGCTGGATACTCCAAATCCTCCATATCCTCATAGCTTTCAGGCCTATGACCCGCATGCGGGGTTTTCTGCAGCCTAGGAACCGGCACACCCTCTCTGGCAAGCTCTTCTTCCCGCGTTGGCCTCCTTCCTTGCGCCTGTTGTTGTTGTTGTTGTAGTTGTTGTGGTGGTTGTTGTTGTTGTCCATTATTGGAAGCAGGCTTCATCCTCTTCCTGCTACTCACAGTCTCCCCGACTGTGCTGGTGGCAGCGGAAGGTGGCGGTTCCTTCATCTCCTTCCCGCTTCCCACAAACACCTACATACAAATGATATAAGCCAGCCCAGACGCGGTCTTGGCGACCGCCAAGAACCCTAAAAAACTACAAGTCGGCAAGTACCGCAACCAACACACACAAAACGCACACAAAAAAACACCAAAATACACTGCGAACGCACGGAGCTTCGAACCCTAAAAAACACAGTGTATGAAAGTAGACAGGAAGGTAGGAAAGTAGGGGGGAGGGTACGAAAAGTAGGTGGAACTAGAGTAGGTAGGTAGGTAGGTAGCCGGCAAGAGGGGCGGTGGGTTTCCTCTGCTGGCTATATATATAGCCAAAATGCTATATTAATTTTTTTATAAAAAATTTCTAGAAACATGTGCCTTTTGAGATTTTCAGTAGCCAGAATTCAATCAAAATTTAAAGAAAATTTGACAGATTTCTACACAATGGTTCAAGTAAGGTAGCCAAAAATATAGAAATTTTTTTTGTTGGGGGGAG
>Ga0209208_10002225_pt1 | contig 27764 bp, 28 predicted proteins | sample S1TSphfallax_3_FD_187694 | JGI IMG/M metagenome (GOLD analysis project Ga0209208, IMG submission 187694) | Host-associated microbial communities from peat moss isolated from Minnesota, USA - S1T2_Fd - Sphagnum fallax MG (SPAdes) (version 2) | ecosystem: Host-associated > Plants > Peat moss >...
CCCCCCCCCCACCCCGGCCCCTCCTCCCAAAATTTAAAAGGAATAAAAGCAAGGCACCTTGAGTGCACCCTTGGGCCTTCCAATGGCTGCATGAAATTTTTATTCCCAAAAGAGTTCATCACTGTTTAGAACCGGAGTGGGAAATGCGAAGGATCGGGTGAGGGGGATCAACGAGGTGCATTATGCACCGGGTTCACACTAGTTATAATAAAACACATGCAATAACTTGTAAAGACCTCACATCTTTTGAATTATCAACATTTGCACATGAGTTGAATCATTCATTTTGAATGCATTAAATCCATTACTATCTAATTGCATTTTGCACTCACCATAATTTTCAAAAATGAATGTATAAAAATTTGTTATGTTTCAAATTAATATTTGAATTAAAATCTTCATATATCCAAATTCTAAAGTCCATGTAGACTTTTATATTTTTATATTTTAATGTTCAAACTTGTACATTTACATAAATTTAAAATTATGTTTTTCCCTTAATTTGTTCATCATTGCACAAGTTTTTTTATTACAAATGTTTATGATGCCACAATAACAAAACCTCACAAAACAACCCTTAAATAATTTCTCGATTTTATCACTTGATGTATGAAAAATATAAACTTTAGTTAGATTCTTTTTAAAAAAGTTGTTTGGGTATATTATTATTTTTATTGTTACCATTATTTAGCATTTGTTTTTAGACTTGTTTTATTACAAGTTTATGTCTAAGTATTTAAAAATAAAAAAATTCAATTATTTTTTATAAAAATTAAACAGTAAAAATGATGATTTCATAATAATGAGATCAATGAATTTATTGTTCTCTGGATTTATCCAGAATCTATGGCTTCAAGCCATGTATATTTGTGTGCCCTAATTTTTTGAGATACAAAAAGACACATCTTGAACTATTAGGCATGAAAAGACATGAATTTATCCTGACCATCCCCCCCCAATGGTATCTTTCACACACCTTTGTAGACTCATACAGCTATGCCTCGATTTCCATGAAGTGCCGATTGTTGCCTTCAAAGGCAAGAGTCATCGTCCTGAATTTCTACTGGAACTGACAAAAAGAGGTGGGGAATTCTGCATTGCAATTGGTGGGTGCACTGATGTTGTATGACCTAGTCGTTGCAACCAGAGATGGGAGACTGAAGGAGGAATGGGAGGCATGGCAAAAGTCAGGAAGGCATTCTGAGATGCGAGGGATCAGGGCAATCCTGTCGGCATACAAGTATAGGGGTGGATTTACAAAAAGCTTTCGACAGTTGTTCTGTCACTATAGTCTGTGGCCAGACGGACTGTGGAAAGAGTACACAGGTGCATGCATGCCTCTCTCGGTTGTACACTTCATCTCACAATGTCAAGAGGAGGATCTATCTGTCCTATTTCACAACATGGTCCTTTGTGTTCATACTATGCAATTGGGAAATTGTGGGTGTGATTAGGCCAGAGTTAGCATGAGTAATTTTCTTTGTGATTTTGTTCCCTATCTGCATATGTTCACAATGGCGCATACCTTGTTCGCTCTACAGGTACCACAGTATGTCCTTGAGGACTACATTGAAATGGGCAAGGTTGCCGAGTGTAACATAATTTGCAGTCAATCGAGGAGAGTGTCTGCCATTGGGTTGGCTGATCATGTATCAAAGGAGCGTAGCCAAGCTGCTAGCGAGACTGTGAGTTTGTTTCATCATCGGGCTTTCTCAATTTCAATCCATGGATGTCAGTAGCTGCATGTCTTCTTATAGATCCAACTCTCCTACTGGTGCATGATCTTTTGTGGACTGCTGTCATGTGCTGCAGGCATTTGCTTCTGGGTTGCATTTCATCAAAATTAGAAATGCAGGGGATTGATTTAGATTTTTTGCAAATGGGTGTGGTGGACTATTGTGCAGAGTCTTGTGGTTTTAGATACAAGCATACTTCTGGTTCACACTGCTGTAGAGTGAGAAGCAATACTGAAGTTCTTTTGTTTGTAGGTGGGTTACTCTGTCAGATTGGGCAGCTGTTGCATTGCACCAGGCTGCTTTTTTTGTACTACGAGTATCTTACTGTGCCGCTTGTTATCAGACCTGGATTTGGTTGGTGTGACCCATGTCATAGTTGATGAGGTGCATGAACGCACCCTAGAGGGTGACCTTCTGCTTCTCCTTCTCCACTGGTTTTTGCAAAGGTAGTGCAGCAAACCCCCAGCAGTCTCATGAATGTAATGGGTCTTGAACTGTGTGAGCCCTTTTGTTTGCACAAAACTCAGCAGTCTCGTATGTTATTTTAGAGATGCCCACAAGAGGATGCAAGAATGCCAAGTTTGTACATATCTAGTGTTAGCATTCTGAGATTAACAAACCTTAGTGTGATGTTTGCTTGCACATATCTGATGGCTTCCAAGCTGCTCAACAAAGGTGAGCTGAGTTATGTTGATTGTGTTTGATGTGACTTGACAGGAGTAACAACACTCTTCATGTGATTCTGATATTGGCAACAGTGGATGCCGGTCTCTTTGCTAACTACTTCAGGCAGGGCCTAGGGTAGAGCCCTCCTGTGATGACAATTCCTGGTTTCAGGTTTCCTGTACGTGAGCTTTATCTAGAAGATGCACTAGAGTTGACAGGTTACAAAGTGGGATGCAACTCACACTATGCCACCAGAAAAGAAGCTACCCCAACAGAAGATGTCTCTCAGTCAGCTGGACTTGTCAGCCAGGGGATCTCATCACTCATGTGAGAAAGAGACGACTAGGAATCAGGGCTTGATGATCATGATGATTCTACAACTGCAACCAATGACTTGTACACCACTCAGCAATCCCTGAGTGTGGTTAATGAGAGTATCATCAACTTTGAGCTAATTGAGACATTGATTTGTTCAATTTTGCAACTGGAGTTAGAGGGGAGAGGGGAAGGCCTTGGCATCAAGTAGTGGGCAAGCCCAGAAGGCTGGTGCCATTCTTGTCTTCCTCCCTGGCATGATGGAGATTCGTAGACTGCAATCACATTTGCAATCCTCCTCTCAAATTGCAGCTTGTGGGCTTGGTGGTCTTTGGGTATTGGCATTGCATGGATCATTATCTGGTGAAGAGCAGAAACGTGTGTTTTTGAAGCCACCGTCTGGTGTCCACAAGATTGTTCTTGCCACAAACATTGCCAAAACCAGTATCACCATTGATGATGTTGTGTGAGCTCCTCTCCCTTGCACACAGACACAATAAATTGTGTCAATTTTTGCTTGTCAGTTGCCATATTCCCTCTCAGTACTACGAGTTCTCTGGCTTGTGGTCATGTGGGGAAGTTCAGTTCATAATACTGGGCTCATGAACTGCAGCTCATGAGATCAAAAAGAGGAATTTTGACTGGATGCTGGCTCACACAACAGGAGAGCGGGTGATAGCTCTACATGAATGCTTGTCCAATGCAGATTTGTTTAGTGGAAGTGTTTCTGACAGTTGTGTGTGATGTGTGTCTCTGACTACATAGGTATGTCATTGACAGCGGCCGTCACGAGGAGATGAGATATGACCATAACAGGGGTATGTCTTGCTTGGAGGACTCTTGGATTTCCAAGGCAAATGCACGGCAGAGGTGGGGGCATGAAGGAAGGGTTCACCCTGGCTGCTGCTTGCGGCTATTTAACAGAGAACAGTTCCAAAAGTTGGACGAACAACAACTCCCAGAAATGCTTTGGGTTTCTTTGGAGGGTTTGTGTCTCAGGGTGAGCCACTTGCCAACCTGTGGAGTGCCTTTTTCCCAATTCCCATTACCACTAATCCTCTTGCAATATTTTTGCATGGTTGGAGGGCTCTTTTCTTGTTCAGAAATGCAACTTTCTTGAAGAAGTGTTGTGGATTTGGTCTATGTTGGTCTCAGTCTGGTTCAGACAGCACAGTTAGTGCTCGATCACAAGAGGGAGGTCAAAGTCAGAAGTGATGCTCATCCTCTTGTTGTTGGATGTTGATGGTAGGTGAAATTCCTTCTTCCTGGGAAAGTGGAAACAGTGGTCTTTCAGATGCTGACACCACCCTCCATTGATGCTGTAAGAACAGCCCTCAAGAGTTTGGAAGACTTGAATGTGATTGATAAGGCAAAGACACTCACCCCCTTAGGCCTGCACTTGGCTAGGATGCCTGTTGATGCACAGGTGGGCAAGTTGTTGATCTTTGCTTGCATGCTCAAGTATCTGGATCCTATCCTTACTATAGCTGCCTCGCTAAGTGCACGATCGCCTTTGTCTCACCGATGGAAAGATGCGAGGAAGCTGCTGGGGCTTGGCTGAAATTTGCTGGTAATAGCAAGCGTGACCACATGGTTGTGGTGGTTGCACCAATGGATGGTTGAATGCAAGACAAGATGGGTGGGATGCAGAAAGCAATTATCTCTCAGGGAACTTCTTGTTGAGGGAGGTGCAAATTCTGGCAGACCTTGGTTTTGTGCCAGGATTTGAAGACAGAGAGCATGGAAAGGGTCAACGTGTAGAAGATTCTCTTAGAACAAATGCAAACAGTGTTCGGGTTGTAAAAGCTTTGATCTGTGCAGGCTTCTATCCCAACATTGTGTGTGTTCATTTCAATAGGATGTTGGAGCTATGAGAATTGAGTTGCCCCCTGCCCTGTAGTGTGCAATCATCATAGAGAGCTTGTTCATATTGGAGTAGAAATGCGGCATCCATCAACTATGGCTCTGCAACTGCTGTCAAAAGATCCAAGGCATCTTGTGTAATGATGTCCTCTGGTTTTGGCAATGATGCAATCTCATTAACCATGAAGAGCTAGATGAGTCAAGAGAGAAATGTGAGGAAAAATTCATGAACAGTTTGGAGTCTAAGAGTAGATCCAATGCACATTTTTTGGAGCCAGGAAGTCATGGAGCTAGGTCCTTTACGATATCACTCTTTGAATGGGATCATAGTCATCATCACTGATTGAAGTCTCTGAGCCTGCCTGTGGTGTGATGCTTGTGGTGCAGAGTCAATCATGGACAGAACCTTTGAGGTTTTTACTTCGAAAGGAGCTAACCATTACAGATGTGGTAGAGCTCAGAAGAACCATGCTCCTAAAGGTCAATCCATTTCTTTCTGTTTTCCTACTTTGGCTTGCATGCATCTAGATGGTATATTTGCACTCAACAAAAAAAATTTACCCATGGATCCTCCCATAAATCCTTTCTGCATGTAGGCATTGTGCTCAAGATTGTCCTTATTAGTCAAGATATGTTGTGCCACATCCTACATCAAGGGCAGCAAACTCCTTTCATTTCTTTGTTATCATACTCATGAAGAACAGAATGGTCCATCCATTACCTAGGGTAAAGTGGGGAACAACAATTCAGAAGAACTTGCAACCTTTTTTTATTGTCAACTTTTATGTCCTCAACTCTTCTGTCCTGTGTTGAATTCACAGAAAGATGCAGAAAGCAAGCTCCCATAGCTAGATGCTAAGGAAGGCCAATTTCTTCAAATGGAGGACTACAACTCTAACAGACACTGGAGTTTATGATTCAAATATATATTCCACCAGCATCAATTGTTGGTTTTGTCTTGAGTTTTGTCTGACACCAGCTTCCTTCCCTCCAGTGAATATAACAAAGGTTGAACTATCTTTGCTCAAAAGTTTGGGTCAGTTCCTTTCCAAGTGAATTGATTACTATCCAATTTCAGTTTCTTGACAATCAAACAAAACCCATTTGCACTGTGATTTTGTCTATGAAGACCATTTGTGGAAGCTTGCAAGGGTGATGAGTAATGAAAAATGGTGTTGGCATGTTATCCTCTGTGACAATAGATGATGCCCAAATAACAAGAGTTGAATGTACATGTGTTGGGGAGCACATGTATGAAGTTCAAACCCAACACTCAGAAACCTTGTGAGTAATATTCACAAGTTTATGTACCACACTCATTCTTATTTGTCTATTTTGGTTTGTCTGGACCTGACATAAATGGTTATACCTTTGAAGTGTGTTTGTGAAGTGTTTCCAATATGTCAATGTCTGGCCTGACTAGACCCATATTCACCCCACTTGATACATAGTATTTCTTCCTGCAGAGTTGGATGGAAGTTATCTCAAGATTTATTATAGTCTCCTTGTTCCTGTTGTTTTTGTTTATAGGGGAATTTATCAAATGAATTGAAAAAAAAAGATATACAAAGATGTTGAGGAAAAACTTGTAAGTTATATATGTTGGAAGACTTCTTATTTCCATGGATGCTTTTGATTAGCACATTTGGGTGTCTCTACAAATGCATAGCATTTTGAATTCTTTGAGAATTGCAGGTTATATGTGGTCAGAAATCCACACCATCCTTTTTGCAAAATGACTCCATGAATGATACAACCATTATGCCAAGTTGCATTAGTAAGTATACTAACAGGTATTCTATCAAAGGAGTTTGCTCTCATGCTGCAGCCACAACTTTCACACCAACAATTCCCACCCCTTCTTCATCTACACTGGTAATTATATATAGTATTGTCTTTCTCGGCAGCACAAAGCTTGCTTCTTCAATTCCAGGTCATATACTAGTTGAGGTGTGAAATGTCAAACCACTTAAGCATCATGTGCAGTTGTGATTATGAATAGACAACTGCAACAACATCCCCATGTCCTTTTGTGCGAAAGACATGCTTGATTATTTGTGGGATTTGACTCAGTATCAGAGCGTGGTAAAGATTGAGAGCATTAGCAGATCTTGTCATTGGATGGATAACTCTGTTTTCCAAACATCATTGTATGGCTCCTTGATGATGGACATATGCGTCCGCCAAGACGTTGGGGCTGCAAAGCATCTAGCTTAATGGGGCCAGTTTCATCACTGGTTTCTGAGGTGAAGAACGAAGATATTCTTGGCTGGAAAACAAAGGGAACTCTTGCAATAGTGGCGAAGGAAGCATAATTAATGATGCAATAGGCAGCCCACCCAAGAATGGATATGGAAACAGTAGTAGTGGTAAAGATAAGTTTTTACCACTATCTACTTCAATAAAACCCACCAATCCCACACATCTTGACACCAAACCCTTGAATTATGACCTCATGTTGGTGCCAAAAATCCAAGGGGGCCAGATTGCTTTAGTAGTGGTGGGCAATAATCTAGTAGAGGTTGTTGACACTAATCCTTCTCTAGGTTATTTGCTTCAGCTAGAGAATACAGGTTTTGATTGGAGGAAACTCTTTGACCCTCCCGCACTTGAGCTCCTTGGCTTCAAGATTGAGGAGAGTTGGGGAGATACTATGCAGATCTTAAGATGTTTTAACATTTCTTCATCTAGCACTTTTGTACAAAATTGCTAATGTCTGAAAGTTCTTATAAAATCGATCAAATTGTTTATTGGTTCCCAATTTCCCAAGTCTGTAAGGAGTTGGTATAAAATCCCTCTCTGCTCTTTTCTAGGAGGGACATTCATGGATATAAGATGTTGAAATATGAATGCTTTAAGAGCATGTGAAGTTATTCTTTCTACTTGCATATTTTGGGTCATGCCAAATAAGGTTCAACAACCAAAGAGTGAGTTTTGCAACTAGGGTTCACAAAGGCACTAGAGATCAGGACTGCAAAACATCCAGATTCCAATGAAACAAGTCCAGGAAGGAACATGTTTTGCCTTACCACATGGGATGGGCAAGTTTGTTGTTGATTGATGATCCAACCATCTACTGATTGGTTACTGTGGTCCACAAAAAAAATCAATCTTGGAAGGGCACAGACTTACTTGTGGATGTTTCTCAAATTTCCTTTGAATGAAGTCTATTTTATCATCTGGAGACAATTGAAAACTTTCTATACCTGAACCCTTCAAGAGTTTTGTTCTTTGCAACAAATCAATTTTGACTATCTCCATGAATCTAGAGTTGCCAATAAGATCTTATAGATTTATGCCAACATTGTAGTTGCATACTCATCAATTTTGTTAATTTCAGTGTAGTCCAAGGGAACAAAATCAAAGGACTTTGATTTGTGGTTACCTTGGAAGATCAAAGGTAGGTTAGTCCCACCACTTACACATAATTGTGGATTTCTTTGTTGGCTCTGCCTATTTTAGAGAGAGATTATGGAACAATGCAGTTGTCACCTTGAGGAATATTCACCAAGTGTTATTATGATTGACAAATGTTCATGTGGTGTTGATATAAACTATGAGTTCATCTTAACTTCATGGAACATTTCTTATTTTAATTGTTGCTAGCTTGAACCTACCATAAGGGAGAGAGACATCATGCGATTAGCCTCTTATTTGTATGAGGAATGGATTTTGAAAATGAAGTTGACATCTTTCTATTCATGAAGGTTTTGTTTTGTTTGTCACATTGAGATCTCCCATGATGCCCATCACTATGCAAGTGGTAGTGTTGGAAAGCCTTGGATGAGTTGGGAGGGGTGCACTAAGGTGGTTTTGTAATGTCCTAATGTTGATGAGTAGGGGGTGTACCAAGGTGGTTTTGTAATGTTTAGACCCATGAAAAATGCCCAAACTAATAACAATGTTTCCAAATGAAAATCTCTCGCTCTCATGAGCCAAAAGCAACAATAGCCTAATTTCTACTCTTGCATTGGACTTTTTTTTACACAAGTGTATGGGATGATGATGACTCTATATTTGTCTTTATCTCACATTGTAGATTTTTCTTTTGAGTACATCCCAATGTTGTGATTTTTGTGGTTTGAGTCTTCAACCACATGTAAATGGGATGACTATTTTCAATATGCAAGCATTGATGTTGTGGAACTTCAATCTCATGTATGTTACGTATATTCTAAAAACCCTTTGTTGTTTGTAGTCCACTAACCCTCTTTAGCTTCTAAACAAAAACTTTATTTCTAATTGTTTAGATTTGGCTTTGGAGTGATGGAGATGGTTGTTGTTGACTATAGATGATCATCAATTCCCATGTACTTTTGTTTTATGTCATTCACAAGATAAGATTTTACTAGTTTTGTGATTTTTCCTGGTTTGTGACGATGCATGGTGTTTACACTGACAATGGCTCAATCTTCCTACAATCTACTAGGTTTGGTCATCCTTCCAAACAACCTTCCAATCCATGTACCCTCCTGGGATGGTTTGACCTACAATTGGAGTTGATGATCAATTTCATGGTCCTCAAGCATACTAGTACCCAAATCACATGTATTAGTAACATCCTATGTCTCCAACTAATCAATATTTTGCCTTCACCTCCAACAATTGAAGGGGTAGGGGAACTTCCAACACCGAGAGGAATAGGGGAATCAAACCCTCCTATATGAGTCATTAGGTCAACCAGACTATTTACAAACAAGAATGTTGGCAGTCCAAGGCTTGATTCCTTATAATTCTTGACACTACAACAAAAGGTGTCCATGTACGCCAAATGATTTCACTGGATTTTGAGTGAACTCATTGGTCTAATGAATAGGGACTAATGAATTGCACCCACATTTTGTAGTAAAAAAAAGTAACCAAAATTTAAAAATTCACATGCCCAATGTGCAAATCATGACAACCATTATGTTATGGAATGTGTTAGATACAAATTTTATACCACCAAATTGTTGTATGCGAGGAAGTTTTGGCTCACCTTATCAAGTCCACCCCAACCAGAGAGGCAAGAAAACTAGGCAAGATGATCTCTAATCCTTATTGGGCACATTTCGTAATACAAATTAAGGATCTTTGAGTTGAAGTTTAATATTTAGTGGATTAAGCCACTATTAGGCCTTAAAGATGGAGTTCACTTGTTAAAAGAAGGTATGAGTGTACCCTCATTTCTACACTATGGTTTGTTTCCTTTGGGCCATTATTAATTATGATCATATATTTTTGTCCAATATTGCTAATGCTTATTCAAGTGCATTCAAATGTTGAATAATTATTTTATCTTGATGTGTTAAATTTATTGATTCCTCATGTAAGTTGATTTTTTTTTGCATGTATTATTACAAACATTAAATTTTTATTGTGTATTTTCACACAACCTTTTAGTGGGCAAGTGAGTACCATTTTAATTTATTTTTGGGGTTGCAAAATGAAATTTGTTATTAGGTTATTGATACCAAAAAACTAGCATTTGGGTTTGTAATAATACTAATAAAATTTCAAAAATCACAATGTTTTTAAAATTGATTGCATGATTGAGTATTACAAGTTAGATTAATCAATTGATAAATGAATTTTATTTACTACTGATGAATAAAATTTAAACACACTATTGCCTATGTTTTCCCATTCACTTGAATACGATGTTGCTTGTTGTTTTTCTCTTAATAGGTTATTGATCAAATTTTTCCATTGTGTGTCTTTTGTTCATATGGAAACAAGTTGTTGATTGCCATATTATGCAATAAAACCTATTTTGAAATATGATATAATGATGTTATTGAAAATTGTTATAAGTCGCCAAAATTTTGAAATAATAATTTGTTACAATACGATAATTTATTATAATGTTTGTTTTAATATGTTACATTGCCCATAATATGTAATTAAATTGACTCTTAAAATATGGTAAAATTCAAAGGCTTTATATGAATTATGAATGGGAAAAATAAAATAAAAATCGCACATTACATTATGAATGGAAAATAAATAGATTAAAAAGTTCCAAAAATAGGTCATGAAGTAAACATAATTCTGAAAAACGAATATTAGTTCTTTTTTTGTAGCTATAAATTATTGCAAAAATAATGAATTATGTAAAATCAAGTAAAGTAAATGAAGGTGAATAATCAATTGATCATACTAAATATTGAGTGGTAGTATTGTAATTTTGTTTAAAAGAAAATATACTAAATTTTTACTTTTCTACAACTTAATTTAAATGTTAAAACTGAATTTTTTATTAAATAGATTATGATTATTTTTGTATCCTCTAGGTGGCCATTAAAATCTAGCAAGCTAGATTTTGAATTAGAGGTACATTGATATGAATTAATAAAAAATATTCAGCTAACCCAAGATAGACTTTTTTTCTGAAGTTTTACAAATATTGTTATGTGGTGCTCATTATTTTTTTTAAATCATGGAAATGGCCAAAAGGCACCACAAGTTTTGGAAAGGATTTTTTTTTACAAATAACCTTTTTGGAAAAACATTTGCCAAAAGACAACCATAAAATTTAGACCGAAATTTCATTGAATCTATTGAACAAATTCCCATTGTCCTTGCCTTTGCTCTCTCAATTGACAAACGCCAAGGGCTGACCTTTTCGAAAGCTATTTTTGGATTGCTCTTACATCCATTCTAATGAAACCCAAAGAAAAATGACACGTTATGTGTAGCTCTATCATGAGTTAAATGTTTGGTAGACTTGCAAGTTCTTGAACCCCTTTCCCATAATATTGTTTTAAAATATTTCCAATTACTAAGAAATGTTCACGTTGCAAAGAGGCACACATTTATGAACTTTAAAGCACATTACTTGATGCACAAATTCACATCATGCATTGTGGGAAAATAACCAAATTTTTTTAATATGAATTATTTATAACAACCAAACAGTTAATAGAATTTGAATTTGCAAATACATATATACTTGTGCATAACTTATGAACTTTGACAAGTGATCCCCATAGTTAGGGAAAAAAAAATTTGATGTAACTTTCACATAAAAATTTAAGATACCTAGGTTAATAGCCTCCTAAAATATGACTATCCTAGCTACCTAAGTTAACCTACTTTATAGGTGATTACCTTAAATTAACATAGGTAGTTTTTTGTAAGCCTAGCTACTTAGGTGCCCGTTGGTAATTCAATCTATATTTTCTCATCCTAAGCTATGCAATTAGGTAATCATATAATGTCATAAATGACTACCAACCCAATCATGGATATAGTCATGGATTAAGATTTATTAACATTATGTGAATACGAATTTATTCACCATCATTGTACTAGTTGCATTTTACAATTATGAAAAATTTTGAAAAAGAAAAAAATTGTTTGTTATACATGTTACATCATGCATTGCACATTGCACCATATACAAGATTATTTAATAATACACTACCTAATCTATCATTTATTTTAATTTAAAAAAATATCAAATGAGGATAAAATGAAAATTAAAGCATTACTTTAAATTGTGAGATTCTTGAATTGACATTAAATTACATTTGATTAATCCAAAGCTTTTTTCCCCAATCATGGGGTTCTAGTTATTATTATTATCAATTTTCTAGTGTTGTCCAAATGATGATCATTGATTTTTAAAAAATTAATTATCTTTTGGCTATAAACAATGTATATTATATGATTGTTTAACCCATTGTTTCTCACCTTATTATTACCTTATTTTTCTCAATATACACATATTTAAACCAACATATATTAATTATATGTTTTTAAAAATTATTACATTATATATCTATATATATATAAAGAATGAATCCCCCTTTTTAAAAAAAATGAAATTTCATTATTTTCCAAGTTTTCCCCAAAACAAACCACCAACTTGCAAAAACTTGCCATCGAAGATAAAACAAAAAATATTGTTGACTAAAGGGTAGGGGAGGGCAATCCAACTATTTAATTCCAAAATATCACAAAATTATGTTTCTATTGTTTCTATAAAGGTAAAATGTATTGCTACATAGTTTTTTAAATAATATAAATAATGTGTTGTGATTTTCTTTGAAAGTTGTGTAATTAATCATTTTTATTAATCTATAATTAATGTTGTTGAAGAAATATAATGTTGAGAAAAAATGGTTATATTGATTATTTAATTAATTTAAAATTCATATTTTCTCAAAGTAATATTGAAGGATTTAAACAATTTTGCAACTCCATAACTTTTCTATATGCAAATATGGGTAAAATTACTTATGGGGGATAACAATTCAAATATCACAATTTATTTATTTTTAATTTTTAAAAAATCTTATTGAAGAAAAAAAAAACTTACAATTCTTTAAAATTTGAACGTATATTTTACACAATAAAAATATTTTTGTTAAAGATTTAATGAATTTACACTTTTGAATTCACATTGAATTCAATCCCATTTATGAATATTGTAGATGAATTTACACAAAAAGAAAAATTGTAATCTTTTCATATTCATAACATGTTTTTTTTATAAAATTTAAACCCTTTTTATTGAATAATTATAAATTATAATTATTTTTCATGAATAGATTATTAAATAAATTTCAAGCTCATGTTTTCATTTGTAGCATTTGAATAAATTTTGAAAAAGAAAATGTATGTTCAAGTTTGAATTTTTAAAATAGTTTCATGTCGAAACTAATAAACTTTAAATTTTTCTTTTTATCTTATCAAAGACTTGAAGTGGTTTGGTGGTGAAGACCTTGGCGCATTTCCATGAAATTTGGGGTTCAAACCTTAATGAATGTGTGCGTTTATGTACATAATGTTTATATACATTGATGTATCATGTATAAGTATGATATATGAAACATGTATGATGGTGTAGTGAATATCTTCAAAATATATAATTTCTAATATATATATATATATAATCATGGCATGTTATGAAAGATTTAGAATCCATGACCAATAAATAATTTTTTTTTTAAGTTAATTTTTTAAAGAATGTGTTACATGATGATGTGGCATGTCAATCCATGTCATATTACCTTGGGACCTCATAATATCCATGTCAAAAAAATTTACTTACAAATTACTTAATACAACATGTCACTACCCAAAACAACTAAAAACTATTTCACTAAATATATCCTAATCAATTGGTCCTTATGGAAGTTGGATATTAGTGAATTTTGTCCCATTTCACAAAAAACATAGTGGATTTGGGTAGTGGAAAAACCCAAGATTTCTTCTTGTGGTCGTAAGTAAATAAGTTGTAGGTAAATAGGAAGTTATTGAATTAGTGAATTAACTAGTTAATGAGTGAGTTATTTACTTATGGAATTGACACACTTGAAAGGGAAGCTAAACAATATGGGATAAAGAACTAGTCACAATGATTTTTATCCCATATTGTTTGGCTTTCCTTTCAAGCGGGTCAACTATATAAGTAGATGTATTTTAAACATTAAAATACACAAGATTTGCTAAATGGGATGAGCCAACTAAAGAAAATTAACATTAATTTGGTTAAATCCAAAATAAATTAAAATATTTTTTTAAATGTGTTAATTAAAGATTACCTACCTACCTACTTACCTACCTATTTTAGACTTCCTTACCTACCCACCTATTTTATTTTAAATGTTTCAAAAATTATAAACATTGCCATGTGGCACAAAATTATTTGTCCAAGTGTATGCATCAAAAACCTTAGAAAATAAATGGTCAAAATAAAAAATTTGGTAAAAAATTTGATTTATTTAATATTTGTTGAATATGCCATGTGACAATATGACACTGGTCATTATAAATTGGTCACTAGTTGCATGATAGGTGCATGTGTTATACGGTCAACAAATGAAAAATTTATTCAACTCAAATACATACTTCATCCATTGGTTATGTGATGACATCATCATTTGCAAATAATGTCTTATGCACTTTGTCCAATGCAACTACAAATCATTTTAGTTAGTTGCAAATGTCATTTGCAACTAAAAATAAGTTATAAATGAAAATATGCAAATTTATTTTAGTGAATTGATTTTTATTTCTATTCATTTTTTTAACCCTATAATTTTGCACAATAGTAAACCTATAACATTAACACGTTAATATCTTTAAACTTTAATAAAACTTTCACTATGAAAAATTGTGTCCACAAATACCACATTGCCCTACAACTAGAACTCAAAAATCATTCAAATACAACTATTTTTCAACTTTGTTTTGTAAAGTGTAACTCTTATGCAATTAAACTTTATACATATGGTGATTTAGTAAATATATGTCCACATCAAAAAATATTAAGCTAGTTGTTTAATAGTTACATTGTAGTTTAAATGTATTTCGTATATGGTAATTTATATGCACCGTATGTACACATGTAGTCAACTACATTTTGACTTTTTGATGAATTACATTGTATGTCGCAACCTTAGCCTTGGGCTCGCAACCAAGGCAAGGGCTTGCGAAGGTGCGAGCCAAGTATGAAACCTAGGAGTCATATTTCATGCTCCCGGGAATGGAAGAGAATGTGAAGGAATGAATCTTCACACTCCCAAGTGAGCTCCCACTTTGGGAGTCAAAGTCTTGATGGACTCCTAAATTTTCAAAAAGCACTTGTAGGGGTCAAAACCCATTAGATGGAGGAGTCCCTTAAATCATTGGAAAGCCCTTGGAACAAAAATGTTTAAATTGGGATTACATGACCCATTTGGACACTTAATGCATATGTTATAGCCAAATGAAGGGCCATGAATCAAAATGGCAATTTGACTCCCAACCATTAAAAGTCAGAAATTGTCGCAATTTCCTTGCATGTAGGTAGCGAGCGACATACCGTTGAAAAGCTCTCAACAAAGGCTACAACTTTTCTTTAAATTTCATCTCAATTGAAGGTCTGCACGCATAGTTATGGGCCTTCAAAGTTGTGGGAGTCCCAATTGTGGGAATTTCGGGACTCCCACTTGGGAGTCTTAAGACAAAATGACATTTGGGTGTTGGTCCCATGGCCAAGCACATAGTATACTATAAAGGAAAAGGTGGTGGATTCCCCCAAGTCCGAGTTGTGGTGAGTCTTGAAAGTCCGTGTTTACTCGTGGCTCGTCCATGCACCAAAATGTTACAACTACACACTAATCAACTTGTTGTTTGGTTTGTGCAAGTTTGTGTGAGTAAATGAAGTGCTTGTCAATCTTCCTAGTCCCATCTTGGAGCTCCACCACGCCCCTTTACTCTCGAAGTGTTGTGAGCCAAGGAGCGCACCACAACTCCTTTTCCTTCCATTATCTTCACTTTTGGACTCGTTGTTGAATCCATCAAGGAGCTTGGGGTGCATCATGGTAGTTGTAACGTGCAACTAAATTAGGATTGTTAAAAATGAACTACACATTGAACAACCTTTTTGCAACTAAAATATAACTTTCATATGTGCAATTACGCCATGTGTTTACATTCCCACCATCCATGAGGTACAAGCTTTGTAACTGATTTTCAACTATGAAGTTTATTCATGTTGCTAGTTGGCGATTATGTTGCCATTAAGTGGCCATTATTGTACTATTGATTGCCCATTACCATGCCGTTATTGTGCCACAACTACACCACTACATGGCCACCTGGATGTCACTAGTTGGTACATATGTGTTATTACATGGCCATATTATTGGCACTATTTTATAACTAGATGGCCATTATGGTGCCACTACATGGCCACTATTAAAGTACTATTGATTTATTATCCATATAAAATGTGAATTTGTAAACCTCAAATTGAATCCCAATGCTACATAAACTATATTGAAAATATTTATGTTGGAAGTACACCAAGGTATTCAAGATTATACACCTAGAATTTTTTTTAATTACATGAACAACTACACAATCAATAATAGTCCATTCTTTTGCAAATAGTTCCTTGGCACCCGTAAGGGTTACATCTTGTGGCATATTTAATATATATTATTTTAGAATAATTATTGAATATTAAATATGAATTTATGGCTTAATTTAATTACTATGAATTAATTTAAATGATTATCATTTAAATTAAAATAATCACTTTAATTTAGACAATTTATGAAATTAAACACAATATGTATATTATATTAAACATTCAATAAGGGTGTACATTATATGGATATGTCCATATATACTTCAATGTCTTCTACTCAAACTCATATTTATTACTTAATATTTCACAATGAATTTTTAAATAATATATGAATTAGTAATTAATATGTAATGTACTAAATTACTACAAACCAATTAATTAAACTGAATAATGAACTACTTATATGAATTCATTGATCAAATCTAAATAATAATTTTTAGTTAATTCAAATAATAAATAAGTAAATATTTAAAATCGGATAATTAATTGTATAATAACTAATTCTTTACATTTATTAATTACTAACTTATTAAATTTTATTAATTATTTCAAATAATTTATATAATAAAAATTGTTAATTTAAATGAGTAACTACTAAATTTTATTTGAATTCATATCATCAATTATTAAAATCATAATTTTGATAATTAATTATCTAAATTAACTAACTAATTAATTCTCTAAATTATATTAATTAACTCAAATAATCAATCAAGATAATTAATTATCAATTAATTATGTCATATGATTAATTACAAAACTAAAATCAAACATAAAGCATGTTCGAATTATTAATTTTTGTAGTTGCAATTAAATTGCAACTAAGGTACACCTAAAAAATTTATGTTGGGATGAGCCCATAAAAAATTAACCTTAAAAGCAAAACACAAAACAAAATTTAAAAAATTATGTGGTTTTTTTTTCATTCACCTACTCTTCTACCTTCCTACCTACTTGCCTACCTAAATAAGTAGGTAAGTAAGTAAGTAGGTTGGTATGTAGAAGCTACCAAATTATCACCCCGAGGCTACGTATCGACCTATCTAATTATATATATATATATATATATTTGTTTCCAAATGTTAATTAATATGCCAAGTTGCAACTTTTGATTATTCCATGTGTCATAATTTAAGATCATCTAAAATGAATAATCGTGTTGGAAATGGATATCAATATTCCAAAAAACAATTCAAGAAAAAATCCTCATTTTGCCACATGTTAAATTTTAATGAATGGATGAAAAATGATGTCAACATCACATTAAAGCACTTTATATTCCATACCTACTTTTGGTTCATATCTGTTGTTAGGTATCTTTTATTTCTCTATTCAAAACTTCATATCCTTGCTCTGAAATTCTAGTTTTCACATCTATATCCATGATCCCCACATCTATGGTTTTCATAAATTGAATTATCTCAAGTAAATTGATCATTCCTATGGAAAACAATTTTGTCTTTGTAGCAAAGATGATTTTTTTTGTTCATATGTGATGCCATTTTGATAATCGTAGCATAATAACACTTTTGGTCTTCTTACTTCATTTCCCAAATGTTTGGTAACTGTAACTATTCAGATTATCCCATTATTTTATACAGTAACAATGTTACTTCCCCAATCATGTACCATTTTAACATCCTTCATCCATGGTCTCCCCAACAACATGGAATAACTAAAATTTACCACACTATTCTAAAATACAGTAAATGTAGTTAAGTAAGGAATGCCATGAACATATATCTTCATATCTCTAATCAACCCCACTAGTTTTATGGTTGTTTGATCTACCATCTTTAGATTATATGGTGTAGGTTTAGACTTTGGAAGCCCTAACCTTAATCTCAATTGTTTTGTGATAATATTAACTCCAGAACGTTCATCCAGTAACACATCTTCTATTATATTCTTACCAATTTGTACTTGGATAATTGCCATATGACTATTTATTTATTGTTACAACAACTATCCCTATTTCTAATACTAAAGAACCCACTTGTTTATCTTTGGTTGTTGTACTTACATTTTGAGTTTTCTTTGGTTTCAACTTTTGCCAAAGATATCATTTTAACTCATGAGCTATTTTAAACAATTGTCCTAAGTTCAAAGTATAACTTGTTTCTAGCATCTGCTTACCAATATCTAGAAAAATCTCTTTTACTATGATCAATTTCCCTTGTGAATTCACTACTTCCTAAGATTTTTGTGCACCCGTAGGACTAGTATTTGGCATACTCAACCAAGTTGTGTTCCATCCATCCATGGATGTGGATGGCCTTTCAATCTAGGTTTGTGTTTTATGAATTTATTGAATTGTCTCCACCATTGACTGCTTTAACCACTCTTCTTTCTCCTAGTCAACAACATTCTTTGCTTTTCTTGGTTCTCTATCCTTGAACACTTGTTCTTCAGTTACTTTACTTCTTGTGGTAACATTAACATCCACCACATTCATATCCGAAATGACTATTTGTGTCTCAGCAACAAGTTGAACCTCTTCTACTGTCATAAATTTCCCATGAAACATTTTTTCCATCTTAGCAAACTTTGGACAATTTATCATTTATGTCCATTCAAACCATAGATGTGACATGCACATGAAGATGTCTTCTGTGCTTTTTGATTTGGTTGTGCTACCTTTGTGGTTGCCACCGTGGTTTGATTTTTCTTATTTTTACATGTCACCACATAATGATTTGTCATCCCACAATTTGTGCAATGTTTGTCAATCTTCCTTGTATTATTTTTTATTTTTGCCAGTATTGCATGTTTAATACTTTGTGGTGTTTACAATGCACTCCTTGCTTCTACAGTAATCATAACTTCTTCACACAACATTGCCGCCTCCTTATGTTGTTGTAATGTTGACCACTTCATTCCTACAGTTGTAATTTTAAAGTATGATTGCAAACCTATTTTAAACACAATAGTTAGAAAACTATTTATGATTGGTACTTGTAAACCATGAACTAGCTTTTGAATCCGCTCATAGTAAACCTCCACCCTCTCGATATTTTCATGTTCTTTAGCTCCATGTATATTTGTTCATCATTTTGAGTCTTCCAATGACATTTACAAAATGCTTGAATGAGTTTTGAAAAAATATAGTTAGGAAATTTTGACATGTAATTATGGCACTAGTTCGATGTCATATCTTTTAATTTATAGCTAAATGCATTAATGACATATTCTTTAGAAGTTTTTACATTTTCTTTTATTATAGAATTGAACATTTTGACATGAACATATGGATCAACATCTTTTTTGAAATCAAGATACTTTAAAACTACCCTATTTGGTTTAACATAATGGCCATTTCTGTGATCAAGAATTGGTGTAGTTAGAATGATTAGTTCTCGGTATCTTCCTCTTGAATGCATGACATTTGCGCTTCTGCGCCCTCCAACAATCATTGAGCTCATAAGTGGTTGGTCTACAGTCATGTTCCCATGTGAAGTCGTTATTGGATTAATAAATACCATTTGAGGTATGCCAACAACTCTGGTAGTTGTTGTTAGTAGCATTGAACTTTGACTCAAATTCCTTCTTGCTAAAATTCCATTTGATCTGCTACCCAATTTTGTTACAAACCCAATTAGTATTTCCCTTCTAACAACATCTATGCCAACCACAACCACCATTTCCACTCGTGTGGTTGTTATACATGCATTAAGTGATTGAGTAACTCCTACTCCAGCATGTTGTCTTTAGGTTTCAACAACTACCACTTTTAACATTATTGGTGAAGTTCTATTGATTTGAAATCCACATTGTTCCAATCTATGGTTACCCATTGGTATCCTCTATGGTGCAACATGTGGATGTGAATACCCCTATGGTTTTCTACTCTTGGTGTGAATAGATGAATGAATTTATCAACTTTGTGGTCCCAATTGGCTTCCCCAATTCCATGTTTCTAAATCTATTTTAAACCACATGAATTTTTTATTCTCGTTCTTGTGATTGATCAATTAGTGCTCCTACCATATTATATAACTCTAGATGCTTAACAATACTTACTTTGATGTGAAAAGGCATAAAAGGACAATCTGTGATTGCATGTCTTTCCTCACAAAATGAACAAACCTTTGAAAGTAACCCGATCATCTCCGAATCTAGATATTCATGATCCATTGTTTTTGTTGCGTGCCTTGTTTGATCCAATTCTTGATTCCCTTGATAAAAGTATGACTACAATACTTCATCCAACGCATTTACCTACGCCTTTACATATTTAGATGATCTTGGGTAATTTTCCTTAGTATCCTCAAACACATCAACATTAGTTTTCATCCACCTCTTAGTGTTCCACTGGTTCATAGTAATATGGAGATGTAAAGTGATACACAAACTTGGGTTGTATACTTCTTGTAACATCCCTCCTTCAGTTAATCATCGACTTTAGACTTGAGATTTCCTGCAGATGATCAGGTATTACATAAGTCCTTGCTTCGTCTTGATCTCTATAACTTTGAACCATAGATTGTGGCTGAAAAGTATATTACATCCGTTCATTTGGATGAATAGTCGACTACATATTTCTCCATGGATATATTCATCTAGAATTATGCCTTCTCTGAAAACCCCTAGTCCATACATCATGTTGTACCACTTTCTTGTGGTAGAAATGACATGTGCCCCGCAAGCCCTTCCTTTGTTCTCAAAACTCATATGTCCAACATTAGATTTTGAGATGGGGTTCCTATAAGCCATGCATATTCATCTCCATTTTCAAAATTATTTTCTATCTTTTTTTCAATAACTTGTCGATTTGCTTCCAAGTCCAGTTGTCACTATAAATTCCAGGTCACCATTCGATTCATTTTGTTTCACAATTCTTTGTCTTTAAAGTGTATGTAGATCATTTTGTAATCCTTACAACATCAACTACATAGACCTTTGATACTTTCTAACATACCCTTTAAAATTTTCAATTAAAAAAACAACATCGTTCGTCTAAACACTTTCATTTATAATATACATAAAAATTTGTAAAAAACCTTCCCATTATTGAAAGAAAGAATAGAAAAAAAACCCCCAAAAGATGGTTTCCAAATGGTAGAAATGAAATTTAAATTATATATAATATTTCACACTATTGTAACAACATATTTGCATTTCACATGCCTATGTTCATTATTTTTATCTTAAATCTCAACAAACTTAACATTACAATTCATTCCAACATCAAATTCATGGTTATTGTATATAACCAAAATCTGCATTTTAAAATACATTGAAAAAAACTCCAAAAACAATATTACAATTCATTTCATCATAATCTAACACTACAAAAAATTTGCACAAAAGATGAACATAAAATTCACTATAGAAATATGTGCTTCTTTGTATTATTGAAAACATGAATCCAATTTACAACGTAATCCCATGTTTTGTTGGAAAAATATCCCCAAAATAACACTTTAAATTTGTATTATATCAAAACAGAGTATGTGGTTTTCTATTGCAAATTCCTCTAGTTCCTCCTACTTTTCTCTAATTTCTTTTTTTTTGTCTCGTCTTCTTTTCCTCCTCTTTGTTCTCTAGAATTTTCCCCCTTTTGAACCATTTCAAGTCACATCATTATGATCCAAAATAACAAGAATTCAAAATTCAAACTAACAAAGTCCCCTGAGTAGTGCCTATCTTAATTGCCTTGTTCATCCCAAATCACATACTCAGTTTTACCCCTTAACAAGGATATATATAACTAATGATTAATGAGTTGTTAAACTCATGTCATTTCACCCATTTAATCACAAGGGATGTTTAGTTGCAAAGCCCAATTGTTTTAATAACTAAGATTTTTAATTGTTTTTAATAATGAAATTCCATGTCATCATTAATCTTGGTATGACGTGTAAAGTGTGTGTCATCTCAACTTAGTCATTTTATTCAACTAAATGTTACAAAATATGCCTTGATGGATGGATGACATGTGTCAAAAATCTATAAACACATTATAACTCATTACACATAACCAAAAGTCAACCTAGTTTAACAACCAAAAGTCAACCTATCTTAACCTAGCTAAGTTAAGTAACCTACCTAGTTTGCTTAACCAAAAATCAACTTAGCTTAACTTAACTAAGCTAGCTACTTATGTCAGGCAACCTAGGCAACCTAATTTAAGCTAGGTGGCCTAGATTAAAAACAAATATCGAACTCCTAGCCCAAGAAGCCTAGACTAGGCTACTTAACCTAAGCCAAGGGGCCTAAATATCATAATTTGCAAGAATGAGGAATTCAACCCCTCACCTTTGCTTTGGGGTTCAAGATTTCATCCATTACACTAATAACACATTTTTTATGTAAATTATATTTAGCACAAAGTTATAAAGCTCAAAATTTTTTGCTTTGAATTAACCTTGGCCATGGGCTAAGTTGACTTAAGTCAACCTTCCTATTACCTACTAACCTAACCTAAACCTAGACCTCCTTCGGTTGACTTTAAATGAACTAATTTGCCCTATACCGCTTACTAATTAAGCCTAAGTTAACCTAAGAATTCATAAGTCTTAAAAAACCTAAGATAATTATGTCACATCTAGTCGCATCTAGTCACATTATAGTTGCATCTAATTGCATCATAGTCACATCTAGTTGCATAAACTTGAAGTGGTTACAAACTTGATAAAATATCTTGTCACGAGGCTACCTAAGTTGATTTGGCAAAAAACCTAAAGCTAGGAATCTATGCAAGCCTACCTAGGCTAATCTATTAGTAGGGTAACCTATTCTAGGTACATTTAAACATACTAGATGTAATAAATTTCTTATGTCTAGTTAAATAACTTACAAGGTAGCTTATATAACAAAATAGGTTTTTATTAAGTAGTTTACATACATAGGTTAATTTAATAGATATGTTAACCTAAGCTAGTGTGTTGAATAGTTAAAAAGTCAAGGAGTTATGTGTCACATTTTTCAAAATGACTATTAATATTGTACTCATAATTACAAGTTAACAATAGATTGTTTAATACACATGCACATGCATGTGAATTCATGACTTCAAAAACTTCATGGCACACAAAAAATTATGGTTTGCCATGACAAATATTGGTGTCATAAATTGAAGAGACACAAAAACTTATGGTGTCAAAAAAAATCATGGATTGCCATCACTACTAGGAAAATGTGGTGTAATTAAATTCACTATAATTTCACTGCTTTTACCTTCATTGGTGAAAATGGTTCACTATATGGTGTACATGTTTACTAAGGGTGAAGTTTGTTTACTAGGTTTGTTTTTTTAACATTATTAAAATAATTATTGAAAAATCTCTAGTTAATTGGGTTCAGGGCATTAGTAAATTAATTAGTTAAATGTGACATATTTTATCTATATATTCCCATTTCAAGCATTGATCATGCGTTTGACGATTATTTCCACCTACATTTTTACTCTTGCTTTTGGGGGAGGGAAAAATTATGGATGTGGTGGCACAATCAGGTTGGTTCAAAGCGGGGTAGACGGGCATAGGGAACATGGAAATCGTTCACATTAGAACGTAGAGAACGGCCTGCACGAGGAGGGTTTTTCCTGCGCACGTACGTAGCAGTGGCAATTACAGTAGCTCAGAACGCATCGGGAATGTGGCCTTCATCTTTAGGGCGACAGAAGCAGCGCACGCAGAGTCCATTCTTCTTCCTCTTCAAGCTCTTTCCACCACTTCGCTCGTGTTTCACGGTGTTTTCTCCGAGAGGTTCTGTGTTCTGGGGTTGCATTCACATGTTTGTGACTGAATTGTAGTTATTGAAAATTGGAACAGAGCAAATGGACTGAACAGGAGGAGGAGGAGCAAGGGGTCAAGGACAGTCGGGCGGGTTGCTGAGCAAGCAAGGAGGTACAGGGGATCGGAAAGGCAATGCTAACAATAAGAAGGAGAAGAAGTACGAGCTTGCGACACCGCCGATCCACGTCGGCAAGAAGCAGCGGAAGCAGAAGGGACCCGAAGCAACCACTCGCTAGCCCGTGGTCACGCCTGCCACCAAGTGCAAGCTTCCGCTTCTGAAGCTGGATCGCGTGAAGGATTACCTGCTGATGGAGGAGGAGTTTGTGGCGGGTCAGGAGCGTTTGAAGCCGCAGGAAGATAAAAACGAAGAGGATCGGTCCAAGGTGGACGACCTGAGGGGATCTCCCATGAGCATGGGCAATTTGGAGGAAATAATTGACGAGAATCACGCCATTGTGTCCTCGTTGGTGGGGCCTGAGTACTATGTCAACATCCTATCGTTCGTGGACAAGGACCAACTGGAGCCAGGCTGTGCTATTCTGATGCACAACAAGGTATTCTTCTCCTTTTATCTAGTTCACATAGCTTTCGAAAAGGAGCAATGGTGGCCTGACATGTTTGCACGCACGTTTGTGTCTCTGCCTTTCTGTTGTTGCAACTGTGCTGGCTCCTATCCACATGACGGGCAACCTCAGCGCTTGGGCGCTATGGAATCTAGTATATCTGGTGCTATAAGCTCATCTTTTCCTATTGAAGGGGGGAATTACCTAGGATGTTATTTACTGGAAGCTAGGGGCCAATGGACATTTTAAGGTTCAAACCTAGGGTACTGAATATCCTGGAAGTCGGTCCATTATGTTGTGAGATTCTCAATAGTAGGGTTCGGCAAGCCAAGAAGGAGTTCACCTTGAGTTGTAGCTGTGGATGAATTGTTCAAGTTGTACCCTGATATTGAAGTGTGGAGATTAAGCAGTCACTTGCTCGGGTGAAGCACGAACCCCTCCTCATCTTGGGCTTAGTCAATGAACCTCTGACCTCTGATTGTGGTTGTCACAACCCCACTTTGGCCAAGTGTGGGGGTGAAGCCCAACACTTCCAAAGTTGGGGATTTGGAGTCCTCCGGGACTCCCGAATGTTTAGAGTTCGACAGCAAGGCCCAAAACACCTCGCATTTAATTGTTCTTGGTGTCATTGGAAAGGTCTTGAAATGTAAATATCGAAAATGGCCTCGCATTGGCCATTTGGACATATGCAGCCCAAGTTATGGGCAAAAGAAGGGCCGAGAATCAAACTGTTAGTTTGACTCCCGACCACTAAAAGTCGGGAATCGAGCTCTTCCCGACATCCGAATCGGGAGTGCGACATGGCGTTGGAAAGATCTCGACGAGGGCTACAACTTTGGTTGAGACCTTGTCACGATCAGACTCTGCAATCGGGAGTTATGAGCTCCCAAAGTCTCGGAACTCCAACCAGGACAGTTTCGGGACAATTTCGGGACTCCAACTTGGGAGTCCCGGGAAAATGTGCCATTTGGGTGTAGTCCTCGTGGAGTGGCGCAGAGAATACTATATGGGGGAAGGTGGTGGCTTCCCCCGAGTCCGGGCCGTGGTGTGTCTCGTGGTCCAAAGTGCCCGTGGCTTATCCCAACACTCAAGGGTGTTTCGGAATGTGAACTAACCACGTGGGTGGTTTGTTTTGATGCAGATTCAAGCTTGATCTACTAAACCTTCTTCCTAGTCTAATCCCGGGACTTCTAACACGCCCCTCTACCCCTCTATAGTGTTGGAAGTCGGGAGCGCCCTTCCGAGTCCTTCTTTTCCACAATTACACTTTGGTGAACCTTCAAGTGGGTTCACCCCGGGACTTGGGAGTGCGTCATGTCTCGTGGTCCAAAGTGCCCGTGGCTTATCCCAACACTCAAGGGTGTCCCAGAATGTGAACTAACCACGTGGGTGGTTTGTTTTGATGCAGATTCAAGCTTGATCTACTAAACCTTCTTCCTAGTCTAATCCCGGGACTTCTAGCACGCCCCACTACCCCTCTATAATGCTGGAAGTCGGGAGCGCCCTTCCGAGTCCCCATTTTCGCAACTACACTTTGGTGAACCCTCAAGTGGGTTCCCCCCGGGACTTGGGAGTGCGTCAGTGGTGGCATTTGATGGCAAGGATCAATGACTGGAAAGCCATTTCTACTCCTTGGTCATACCAATTATTGTTCTTTCCTTCCAGTTTTTTTTCTCTGCACATTTTCTGTCGCAACCCCACTTTGGCCAAGTGTGGGGGTGAAACCCAACACTTCCAAAGTTAGGGACTTGGAGTCCTCCGGGACTCCCGAATGTTTAGAGTTCGACAGAAAGGCCCAAAACACCTCGCATTGAGGTGTTCTTGTTGTCATTGGAAAGCTCTTGAAACGTAGATATCGAAAATGGCCTCGCATTGGCCATTTGGACATTTGCAGCTCAAGTTATGGGCAAAAGAAGGGCCGGGAGTCAAATTGCCAGTTTGACTCCCGACCACTAAAAGTCGGGAATCGACCTCTTCCCGACCTCTGAATCGAGAGTGCAACATGGCGTTGGAAAGATCACAACGAGGGCTACAACATTGGTTTAGACCTCATTGCGATCAGACTCTGCAATCAGGAGTTATGGGCGTCCAAAATCCTGGGACTCCACCCGGGACATCTTCGGGACAATTTCGGGACTCCAACTTGAGAGTCCCGGGAAAAAGAGCCATTTCGATGTAGCCCCCGCGGAGCGTTGTAAAGAATACTATATGGGGGAAGGTGATGGCTTCCCCCGAGTCCGGGCCGTGGTGTGTCTTGTGGTCCAAAGTGCCCATGGCTTGTCCCAACACCCAAAGGTGTTTTCGAATGTGAACTAACCACGTGGATGGTTTGTTTTGGATGCAGATTCAAGCTTGATCTACTAGTCCCTCTTCGTAGTCTAATCCCGGGACTTCTAACACGCCCCTCTACCCCTCTATAGTGCTGGAAGTCGGGAGCGCCTTCCGAGTCCCAACTTTTCGCAACTACACTTTGGTGAACCCTCAAGTGGGTTCACCCCGAGACTTGGGAGTGCGTCATTTTTTGCAATTCCCCTCTCTCTACTAAAAGCTAATCGAGTGCTACATATGACCTCCAACCAACCCTCCGTAACAATGGAGAAAAACCAAACTCTATTTTTGACAAGGAACTAGCAGTTCAGAGGAGGGAAGTGTCAACATCTTCAGGGCAGAAAGTTCTACGACCTCAGTCTATCGCCATGCATATATGTAGCATCATTTCTTGAGATACATGGTCTAAGCCATCATAAATGGCCAAGTGACACTTAAATAAGTGATTTCTTGTTATATTTTGGGTGCTGTCAGTGGTAGGACTGTTACAAGATGAGGTGGACCCCATGGTATCCGTTATGAAGGTGGAGAAGGCCCCTTTGGAGTCATATGCAGATATCAAAGGTCTGGATGCACAGATTCAAGAGATTAAGGAGGCAGTGGAGCTGCCTCTCACACATCCAAAGCTTTATGAGGACATTGGTATCAAGCCTCCTAAGGGTGTAATCCTTTATGGGGAAGCTGGGATTGGAAAGACATTGCTTGCCAA
>Ga0209208_10002226_pt1 | contig 27764 bp, 19 predicted proteins | sample S1TSphfallax_3_FD_187694 | JGI IMG/M metagenome (GOLD analysis project Ga0209208, IMG submission 187694) | Host-associated microbial communities from peat moss isolated from Minnesota, USA - S1T2_Fd - Sphagnum fallax MG (SPAdes) (version 2) | ecosystem: Host-associated > Plants > Peat moss >...
CCTGCAGTAGCATGCATACTTTGAGACCGGCATGCTGTGAAAACTTAGTGATCTAGGACTTGAGTGCACATGAGGAATATACTATATTGAGCTGAGGCTGCTGCACCTGTGCCCATGTGCAAGTCCGGGAGTGCCGGGCCGGGCCCGGTCGGCCGGACTTGCACCCGAGCTCCGTCACGGACAAACGCACGGACGTAGTGAATTTATATATAAGACTAGTGGGTGCCCGTGACCTTCGGACATTGTGAAGCCCCCCGATTTTTTAAAACTTGGTTCATGTTTTAGTTTTTTTTAGAAACTTTTAATTTTTTAATTTATTTTGTTTCTATTTTCTTTTTCAAACTGCCCTGGCCGCCCTGCCCTGCCCTGCCCTACCTTGTTTGTCACCACAGACAGACTCCAACGGGAAGTGCAAGGGAGGCCGGGGTAATCGGGCCCGTTCTCGGGAGACACGTCGATAGCCTCCGGGGCCCGGTTTGGTCCGGTCTATAGGGTAGGGTGGTAGGTACTTAGGATGATCCCGTGGATTCAGTAGGCTCTGCGACCCAAGCAGGAACGGGCCTCGCTCTTGGGAAACGCGCCGATAGCCTCCGGGGGCCGGTCTGGTCCGGTCTATAGGGTAGGGTGGTAGGTACCTAGGATGATCCCGTGGATTCAGTAGGCTCTGCGACCCAAGCACGGGTCAGTAGACCGGGTGGATGAGACTGGGGAATGGACCGGGTGAATGAGACCGGGTGGATGAAACCCGGTGTCGGAGCACAGCGGTGGAGCTCCGGGCGCTGCGGCTACAGCAACTGTGCATCCCTGCCTTTGTTGCGTCTTCGTGATTCTTCTTCCGGGAGTGTCGGGCCGGGCCCGGTCGTCCTTCTGTGACGGACCCGAGCTCCGTCACAGACAGCGCACGGACGTAGTGAATTTATATATAAGATAGGGTAGAAACGCCTATCACCAAACGCCCACCTATTGCCAAACACACATTTTGAGCACTACCAACCCTATGACAAATTAAAGTATTCACATACATATGTACATCTTTTACCCTAATACCAAATGATTCATAGAAGGAAAATAGTGTTTGGTCTTTCCATTTAGTTGTCCATGGATAAGGTGCAAACGTTTGGTCATGGGCATGATCCAATTCGATTTTAACCAAATATTGCACTTTTTATAAATTAGGGTTGGTAGTTGTGGGGGTGAGGACTTTTGACATGTGCACCTCCATGCACACAAATAGTCAACGGGGATACAAAGATAGGTTGGTAAGTGTTTGGAACTAAATGCTTTTAGGTTTAGGATTGGGGTTTACAATGTTCAATATACAAATGTGGGTGCCCTAATTGTAGTGAAGGGTGTGGAACATTTCTACATTGTTGTTGGGATTATTAAGTGTTTGATGAAAGGATTAATCTAGATCAAACTTGTAAACATGTGTAATTCATTATAGGGTAAAGATTGTTTAATTGTGGCAAGAAAAACTTACCCCTACTTTGGATACCCAACCCCTTGTAACTTGTTAAACTTTCCCACCAAAACCGACACACACATGATATTTAAAGATAGTCTAAATATGCTAGCATTCTGTACTTTGGGTTTTCACTATTAAGAAAGAAAGCATGTCCAAAATTCCAAATCATGTTGAGCACAAATTACAAAGTTTTTTTGAGCTTTTGGTTCCTAGTGCTATAGGGTTAAAGTCTTTGTTGTATGGAGGGCAAGCTAGTTCTAGCAAAATAACAATTCAACAAGTAAAAGTAAAAAAGGGGACTAAGGCCAACAAAGTTGTGTTTCATCTAGTGGAAGTAAAAGAAAATATTGCATGTTTTAAAATAGATCCTACATTTGATGAGGCCATATTCTCATATATAAATGAAGTTTACATCGAAAAAGTTAACAAGTATATATATTATCGTTGGGTTGTTAAATCTATGAAAAGTTTTTTAGTTCAAAGGAGAAAGGGAAATCACAAGCAGTGGGTAGTAGCAAAGTTGCATAGCCAAATATTCATTCCAATTACTTACATAGAAACCATAGATGAAAATGGGGTTTAGTCAAAATTTGAAAATTGGTTCAATTTTATCTCAAATGCTGGAAAAAAAGAACAATATGCACAAGTTACTTAGCTTGAACTAGTTGATTTTCTATATTCATGGTCTGATTTCAAAAAGAATAGAGGCATACATTTTATTGATAATGCACAAGAACCTCCAGTTTGGTGCAGGCTTCATCCTAGGGGGTTGAACTAGCCATGAACTTCAATGTACCACAAAGGAGGAAAAGCAACATGTTGGATCAACTAACACCTAACAAAGAAAACGTGTCTTTTCAACTTGAATCACAACCACAACAGAAGTCAACAAGGGTTATTCACAATTAGAACAAAAATCAACAAGGGTTACTACGCAACTAACTTGTCCAAGAAGCAATTAGAAAACTAAAGACTTATAAGAGGCCATGGATGTAATTGAAAGAGGGTTGACATCATTGAGAAAAGCAAGTCAATATTATAACATACCTTTGACAAGCTTATTAAACTAACTCATCAACAAGACTACATCAAGAAAACGTGGCCCACCTAGAGTCTTATTAGCTAATGAGGAGGCAATAATCATTGAATGGGTATTTGGCATGTAAAAATGGGACCTGTTAATCTCCTTACATCAATTAAAACTTAAAGTGGAAAAATTAACACAGACCCATGCAACACCATTCAAAAATGGCATCCTTGGAACCTCGTGATGGCATTGGTTTAAGTGAAGGCACCCTAAAATATCCATTCACCTAATAGAAGGATTGGATATTTCCAAGACACAAGGACTAACCCTAACTACATGCAATTCTTTCTATGAAAATCTACAATCATTATACAACAAACACAACTATCCTCCAAACCACATATGGAATTGTGATGAAATTGGTATTCAAGTTGGTAGGCAATTTAATGCACGAGTGCTTGCAAAAAGGGGATCACAATAAGTCTACAACACAATACCAAAATAAAGGGAATGGATGATAGTCAATTGTGTAGTAAATGCAGTTGGAGGCGTCCTTCCTAGCTTCTACATTTTCAAAGGTGAAAGGATTAAAGAAGATTACATTCAACAATGTAAGCTAGGATCTTATATGGCAATGCAGAAAAAAAAAATGGATGACATGTTATTTGTTCAAACAAATTTTTTATTTTTTTATTTGATTAGTACTAAGAGGTATCTCTCAACAAAATATGCACCTTCTAATTTTAGATGGACATGGATCACATCTTAATCTAGAAGCAATCAAACAAGCATATGAAGCAAGGTTAAATATGATTACTTTTCCATCCCGCACTTCCCACATTCTACAACCTTTGGATGTCAACTACTTTAACCCATTCATGTCTTTTTAAAAAAGGAAAGATATGAAAACATGTTCAAGAATAACCATTGAGAGCTAAACAAGGTTACATTAGCAGGTTGGGTGGATAGAGCACTCAATCAGTCACTATCCAAGCAAAACATCAAAACAAAGTTCAAAACCACATGGATATGGCCTTTACACCCTAAGGTAATGGACAACCCAATTAAACCCAATGAATTATATATAATAGAATCAGATTTGGACATATCACATGATGAAGATGGACAATCAAAAGGAGTAGTATATGGTAGCCAATGGGGCAAAGATAGAAATGTAGCAAAATTAATCAACATCACTACAATTTTGCAAAATGAAAGTGAATTACCCAAGATGATCTTATGTAATCAATAACTCAATATTATGTCCATGAACCTAGATATGAACATGCTACAATATGAGTACAAAGGTCAAGTGAAACCAACATGGAAGGTGAAGTTATTTGCCTTGTTAACCATACCCAATAACTAACAATTGAAACCAACTTTACCCAAGAACCAAAAGTTGAAGCCAACTTTGCCTAAGAACCAATAGTTGAAACAATTGAAGTCCAGAATGCAATAGCATGAATTCCATAAGTATTCCTTATTGCCAACATGTTGTTGCTACCAAGTTTATTTGCAAGGAAAATAAGAGGGACATAAACATCAATAGATTATTCCAAGTCTCATGTTGTTAGATTATAACAATACTTTGGCATTTTATGTCAAAAAGTTATGCAAAAAGAAGTAGGAAACAAAGGAGGGGAAATCAAAAGGCAAGAGAAGGAAGCCATGACCACACAACGAATAGCTACAACAACCAATGCAAATATCATGAGGATCCAAAGGCAAGTTAAAAGACGAGAAAGAATAATCTTTAATAATGTTTAGTCTTTTGCAAATGTGAGGGGAACGAAAAATAAATTACATAGGCATATTGCAATTGATGTGCTAACCCAGGTGCCTTTTTCCAATAATTTGAATTTTAGTAATGCACACCAGAGTATAAGGAGGTTAAAGCAAAGGCAAAAGCTCAAATGTTGGGTAGGAGACATATTGTAGTAGGAATGTAACAACCAAATATTGTAAGAAAACATGAAATTCTTGCACGAATGCAACAATAACAGTGAGAGCAAGAAGTTTAGGTAGGAAAATAGCAACCATGAGAATAGTAATCGCCTGTAAGAAAACCTGAAAAGCCAAAACCTACTAACATGAATGCATCAACCAATTTTTAAATAACATGGGTGGAGACGAGTGGAGATGCGCACACACAAGAAGCATCGCAACACACACAAGAACATGTGTTATTTTCATGTACACACAAAAGAGAGAATCACGTTGGTGTCTTCACGCAAAAAAAATCATAAGAAGAAAAGAAAAATATGTTCAAAAAACCATTAAAAACATTTCAAAGAAGGATATACAAGTTTAAATGTTGCTCCTCTTTCGATACAACACAAGGCTACAATACAACCTAGTTTTGATTATTTTGCATTAGCAAGAAATGCTTTTAGAATGAGGTCACAAAGAAGGACAAGAAGAGCTTTCTAGACAGCTCTCCAAAGGTTGGAAGAAAAAGTTTTAGAGAGGTTGGAAATGAAGAGAGGACACCACATTCCAAACCCTTGAGATTGTAAAGTGACAACACCTCCAATTGCTCACTCAATTAGGGTTACCCATTCAATATTTTAGGGTTAGCAAAATATTGCATTCTTAAGACCATAGATCGAAAACCTTTATTTTAGGTTTTGATCATAGTTGTGGGTGTATGATGAACCATTTTGAACAAGAAGTTGAATGCTAACAAGAAGTATGGTGAACCATTTTGGTTATAAGTGAGAACTTGACATGGTCAAGTTCACATTGCTCATCCATAGGTGCATGTGCATGTGTTTGTTCATCAATGGTTTTAATGTTTGATAAGATTTGTATCCAAAGAAATGAAGATTTTTACTTAGAAAAATCATAACTTATTTTTTTCTTAACCAAATTGAATGATTCAAATGGCAAGAGGTGCACAACTAGATGGATCACAAGTTTTTTTTTGGATACCAAGACTAGACAAAGAACAACCAAGGTGCTAGAAGGCTCCAATCTTTTAAGTGTTTGGTGATAGGCATTTAGACCCTAGTATTTAAAGGATTTTGGCCCCTAGATAACAAGTTTATTTTTATATGAGGATTTTTGAAAGATGATATGTTTTGGCTTGTGTTGAAACTTGGGATTAGTTATAGAGCTACGATACCTTGAAGGATAATGGTTTCTTTTAGAGGGGTTTTTGAAGCTTAAGCATATTTTGGCATGATAAAATATTTGAGTTTCTTTATTCTTCTTTTGCCTGAATATACCTTTTATTGTAAATGGCAAGGCCACAATGTGACACACCCCTTATTTTTTTATTAACAATGTGGCCCCCAATGTTCCTAACATTGGTTAATTACATATTTTGACCATAGTTGTAGTTCTCAAATGGAAATAACTTATACATGCAACAAGAAATAAGGCCTTACATTAGTGACTTTCATTAGGTTGATGGGATCATAATACATTGTGTAATTCTATTCACAACAATATAATGGTGTTGTGTGTTATTATGTCAACATTTATAATTATCACTATCATACATACAAAACATAATATCAAAATATCTTGAATGGTACATAATGTCCAAACACAAAATAATTATTCGCTTGCAAATGAAAATAGGAATCCAAACCCAACATTTCCACACCATAAAAATATAAAAACTGACATCATGCACGAAACACATATAAATTTGCATATAACAATAAAGTGTGTTGGAATTTCAAATTGCCATAAATGATTTGAGATCATGAAAATTGGTATTATATCCCGCTCACAAAATATTATGAACCTTATTCACACTTGAACCAATTTGAAATAAAAATTTAAATCACTAAGTTAACTTAGTTTATCCTTGATTAACTGTGATCTAACCAAGTAATTAGACTAACACACCTAACTATGCAAAGAGACCATAAGACATGAGGCCAAGTCTAAAGGCCTAGAACATGATGGCTTGAAAGTTTAAGACATGAATGTTTAAATGCAGTAGGCCATTGAAAGCATGTTTTTGGGTTTGTTTCTTAGGCCCAAGTTATTAGACCCTAGGCCATAAAAGTTTATTCCATGGTCCCCAAAAAAATGTTTTGGTTTCAACAATTTGGCCTAAATTCAAATATTTTAAAGCACTTTTGCTTTAAAATATTTTTTAAAGCATTTCAACTTATTGTTATAAATTTTTTTGAGTCATAAGAAGGTGAAAGGGTAATTGACCAATAGTGTTGGATTAATTAAATTATTTGTGATTGAAAAAACATAAATAGCCAATAATTATGTTGAAAGTTTTAAATATATATAAGTTTTTTTTTCCCTATGGTTTTTCTCCCCCTAATTCAATGGGTCTTGTCTACTTCTTTCACAAAGAAATTAAGTGATTGTCTAGTATGTGCATAAGAGAAAGTTGGTAGTTTGGTGAAGTAAAGTAATAATGATTATTTCATTATTCCAAAATGGACTACTCAATCTTCCTTAACTTCATGAATGTGCTCCAAATTTTAACTAGTTGATATTCAATTGATGAAAAAATAATATTGATTGTTTCATTGTTTAAAAAAACTATTTGATACCTTTAATTTCATGAAAGTGCAATGGGTGCCAATTTCTAACAAGTTAATATTCAACTTTTGTCAAATATAAAAATAATTAAAATATTGGGCATTGAATTGAAAATTTGAAAATTATTTCAATATTTGACAATGGACTATTGAATTGGCCCATATATTTTTATATACATCAAAAGATAATAAAATCATGGGATACTTGAACTATTTTTTATCTATCATGTCCATTTTATTTATCATTTCCAATTGACATAAAACATTTAAAAAAAAAGTATTGTAAGAAAAACATTAATATTGCTTAATCTAAATTGATGATTATATTATTGTAGGTGCCAATTTGTTATGAAAAATTATTGTAAACATTACAATTAAAGTCCTTGCAAAATACCTTAAACCAAACGCCTTGAACGTAGCCCATAAATCTTAGGCCATTGTTGAAAAATCCCCACAAACACTTTAAGCCAACTATCCTACGTCATTGGTGAAAGGTCCTACAAACACACTATGCCAAATGTTTTATAAACAAACTAAAGTCCCAAGAACACCTTAAGCCAAAAGTCTTAAGCAATAGGCCAAAAGTCACATCAACATCTTGAAACAAATGTTTTGCAAACATAATAAGTCAAATGTCCTTGGGCCCAAGGTGAAGTAAACCTAGGCCATAGTAGCAAAAACATGAATTAAAGATCAATATGTTTTGGTCTCATGTTAGACTCTAAGCCAATAAATTTTAAGCAAGCTAAAACAAAACATAATTTGGCTTGGGCATTTGGGCCTAAGGTTGAAATGTTTTGGAACATTTTGGCCTAAGGTTATGATCATTTTTGGCATCTTGGCCTAGTCCTAGAGTCATGTTCCATCTAGCTTTTTTGTACTCCATATTGGGGACATCCTTAAATCTCAACCTCTCCCTATATTTTGTGTAAGGTAAGGATTTCAAACATGACCATTTTAGGAAGGAAGGCCAATGCAATATGGGAGTCAAGTATGGGCCTGAATTCCCAAACTAACCCCATTTAAAATCCTTATCATAAGTAAAGTTTTGGGTCTTAAAAATAAAACAATATATATAAACCATGAATGCACAATTAATTCGTAATTGTGCATTTATGCAAATGCACACTAATAATTTTATAAAAGTTGTTTAAAACACCTTGTTTGACAATAATACACCATTTTTCATTAATCTTAAAATTCTGTTTTATGTTTGAAGAATGATAAAAACAACATTTAATATAAATACACCTTCAATGGGAAACCATTTACAACCTAAAAAATTCATAATCATCAATATTATCATAATGTAATGTACTGTCAAATATTTAAGTATTATTTAATATGAACTTCATGACTTTATTAAAACAAATTGAAAGTTATTGGAAAAGACTATTCATTGTGTGTGCAAATTTTCATGGACATTTCCATTAGGACTATTAGTTTTTAGTCCTAAATTGTTAAATTGAAAAGTTACCATGATACTTTTACCATTTTGGCATAAATTAGATTATTTTTCATTTAGCTGAACTTTTGAAAATTTATTATTTTTGTCCCAAAATTTTAATAAAATCAAAAGTTCAATTGCTAGGTTTTGAACCACAAACCTTCCATGATACTGACTTAAAATTGGGGTAGTCTAAACACACTAGATTATTCCATAACATTGACAAAACTTTGTTTATTATTTTGTATATCCATTACATGCAGAAAATTTCAGATTTAAAAGACCAAGTGTCGGAGTTAAAATTTCAAATTTAATTAATTATTTGGTAGTTTGTTGCCGAAATGGTAAAGGTACTATGGTACCATAATACTTTGGTGGATTTGACATAAAAATGCCAAATAATTAATTTAACTAAAGTTTCTTCGTTCAACGCTTGTGTTTTTAACTTAAAAAATTTCAACAGTAAAAAATAAAGTTATTGTAAGGTAAGTTTATTTCAAACAATTTGAATTGTTTTAGTGGTTTAATATTTTCTTTCAAGAAGACCAAACATCAAACTTTTACACCTTAATTTATTTATTTTTGAAATTTCAACAAATTAAATTATTATTATTATTTGGAAATTTTAAAAAAATTCCAAAGCCACCAAGGTATTACAATATTACAAAATTTTACAAGCTAAAAATGTATTTGAATTGACAATTGATTGTTTGTATGTGCATCATTTTTGTAATATAATGCAAGGTTTGAATGTTATCCATCTATAATTACTCATTTCCACCACAAAATCTTCTCCAAATGTTTAATTAGGTCTTCATAAATAATGTATTTTAATAATATTTCAAAATGCAACCAAGGGTCACAATTAAATAACTATAGTGGCACAATGTTTTGGCATCTTTAGATGTGGATTTGATCCACAAACTGAGTTGTGATAATGTGGTCCTAGATGCTTTAAATTGTCAAAGGGGTTCCAAATTGAGAAACATAATAAGACATAAGCATTACATGTGATCATCGTCAAAGAAAGTAACGCCAAGTGAAAAATAAGAAAAACTTATTTGCAAGACACATTTGAGCAACATTATTTTATAAAATTGCAAAATAAAAAGAACATGGAAATCATCATTTTAAAAAATGGATTGTTGAGATGGAAACAATCTTGGAAATCTATGCACGAAAGTTATGCAAGAGGAATATGATGTGCCTATAATAGGCCAGCATGGAGAAAGAACCATGAGAGTGGTCATAAGGAAGTAGTTCTATTGGTTAGAAATGACAGATAAAGTGGAACATTTTGTACACACCTATGTCAAGTGCCAAAGCACAAAGTCCATTTATAAAAAGAAGTTTGGACTTTATAAACCTATTTTCATCTTGAATAAACCATGGGAAGGTGCCTCCATGGATTTCATGACACAATTCTTAGAGTGGAACGGGATGGATGCCATCTTGGTAGTGGTAGATTGTTTTTCTAAATTGGCAAATATGGTTCCAATGAATTATGATAACTTTTGAGTTAGCAAAATTGTTTTATGATATGTGGGTCTAGCACCACAAGATGCCACAATATATAGTGAATGACCATGATGCAAAATTCATGGCAAGCTTCTAGAAGCTTTTGTTTTGAAAGGTGGGCATGAAGCTATCATTTAACATAACATTTCACCCATAAACATATGGCCAAATGGGGTAATCAACTAGTACCTTATAAATTATGTTGGCATCGACCACAAAGATTGGGGCAACCATTTAGTTTTGGTGGAGTTTTGTTATAATTCCATGACACATATGATGATAGGAATGTGATTTATGTTTGAGTTAGTGTTAGGAAAAAAAACTAACAAGCCTATTGACTCAACCATTTAGATAGGACAAAAACACCAATCCAAAAAACAATTGAAATGGTTAAAAAGAAAAAAAAATGTATGCCTAGGCCAAGAAGTTATTAGAACATGGTTATTAGACCCAGAAAAGGTATGAGAAGCATACCAACAAAACACAAATCCATGTGTAGTTCAATGTTGTGGATTTCAAAATGATTAAAGGATTGGCCCCATGTTTTATTGTCAAGTATGCAAGAGCTTATATGAAATTACTCATTAACTACGCCCTGATGTATACATTTTGAAATTGTTGACAAATTTTGTCATACACCTAACTTTTCATGTTTTTAAGTTGAAGTCGTTCATCTTAAATGAAAAGAAACCAAATCGAAAATAAAAGATGCATCTAGAAGTTGATGCCATTGAGGAGAGGCTTGCAAGTGACATATAAAACATAATTCAAACCATGAAAATGCACCTACATGGTAAGGAATAACCAATCAAACATAAATGTTGCACCCAAAAAGGCAATTTGGGTGAAACCTTACCACTTGGACCACTTGCCATAAATGGTGGCCAAATCTAGCAAAGAATAGGGGCATGAATTTGAGGTGAAGAGGATGTGCAAGAAGAAAAAGCCTTTGGAAGAGGACTTGCCACCTAACTAACTAAAATGTTGATGAAGGCATTAACCCCTTTAAAGTGTGGGAGGGAATGCATGTGTCTAATAATAATATCAAGAACGTAAAAAATAAATATTACCATTAACTAAAGTGGAAGGTCTTCATGAACTAGGTCAAGTTGTGAGGGGGTTAAAAGTTTATGGGAAAGATGAGGTGGTTGGGAAAAATGAGGCAATGGTAACTAATGGAAATGGACCTAGTGGTTGGACATGAATTTTTGAGAAACTACTAAAGGTTCAATTAGGCACGATTAAGTAGTGGTGCACACAAATAAAATTGCACGCTTTTGATTGAAGAATTAAGACTTCCCATGCATGAACTCACAACTCATGTCTTGCAAGGTGAAGGAAGTTCAAGTTGTAGAGCTCAATTTGACATTATATTGGTGCATTTGTAGCTTTTGCTTCGTGTGGTGGGTGGAGTTTTTTTATTGGATTTGGAGTGAAATCTAATACAATAGTTGCCACTAGGGGGAACAACAACTTAAGGAAATGATGGTAGAGGCGTTGAACACAAATAGAAAAAATGCAACCAATGGACACCCCACCATAAAGTTATCTTGTGTTAATAACACAAAGACAAAACACAAATGAACTTTCATGATTTGGGAAGTAGGTAACCCCAACTTGGGATTGTGAGAAATAATGAGTTAATGGGCTTTAAGGGATGTGTTTTTCAAAATTGGCGTCAATTGGACATTGACATCTCTAAAGTGGAGGAGAGTGACATGCCCTTTTAGGCGAGGCCCATTGTGAATTTGCCCAGTTATGGCCCATGCCAAGACCACGAAGGGATAGCAGCCCCCTTCCCCGGATGGGTTTACAATTAAGTGTTGGATTGGGTTTGATTCCTAATTTGACATGTCCAAGTGGGACATAGAGATGTGTTCTGTAAACAAGGTTGAAGGGTCACAATGCAAGTGAAGGAGTTTGTTGCACAAAGTTTGCAAGTTAAAACACAATTGAACTACCAAACGAGACTTGGGAGTTTCAAGTGAAAGAAGTCTTGGACCATCAAGGAAGTTTGTGGCGGGCTAAGTCCCACCCATTGGGGTAGGAGTTATTAGTCTAAGTGTGAGAGTTGGTCCACTTGTTGGCTTGTGGCAAGGAGGCTAAACTAGGTGTGGTTTGGCCATGTGGATGTAGTCTAGGAGCATGGCTTGGAGTTGTGGGCATGAGGGGTACCATGATTCTGGCCTAATTTAGTTTTCCTTTGGCGTGTTTTGAGGAATGTTTGCTAGTTGGTAGCTCTCTTCATTTGTTGGGAACATCATGGGACAAAATGTTTCCTATTCTAACTGTTGTTGCTGGCATAGAGGGACAGAGCCATTTCTTTCTTCTCGGATCAACTGAAGACCCTTCATCCTTGTTTTCTTCTGCCTTCTTTTAATTGTTGTTTGTAAGGGAAGAACAGGTCCAGAGGGTGTTTATCTTAGGGGGCCTATTCATTAGTGTAATGGTCTTGTAAAGTAGAGTAGGCAGGTCATAAGTTGGCATTGGAGGCAGGTTGGGAATGGCAGCTAATTCTGCCATTTCAAGACTACCAAAAAACCTTCCTTATTTGCAGATACACAACTTTTTGTGGTTTGAGGCCATGGCAACAATGGTGGTAGCCTGAGAACAATATATCCTCCAATGTGACCTGCCCTTTCGCTACATTAAAAAAATGACATACTTTGAAGGTGCCACCTTGGAGACACATTATAGATTTGTAAGGTGGATTGCAAGGAGGCTAGGAGGAAGATTGTGCTTTGTAAGGTACCTGCAAATACAAAAGAAAAATAAGGTTTTATGTACATGTGAAAAGATGTTGCCAGGGGTGTGTATGTAGTCTTGAGCATTGGTGTTGTGCTTCATGGGCAAATGGTGTTACAGGAATCTAATCTTCAGCATGGTATTATCATTCTGTACTGAAAAAGGATGTTGCAGGGCTGTTTTAGTACAGGATTGAAATATTGAAGAAGCACTGATTGATGATACTCAGGATAGAAGAATTAAAGGGACTCCCCATCTTTTATGGGGGAGATGCATTTTCCACAAGATTGAACTAGAGAAGTATGGTTTCAGAATTCAGAAAGGGTATACAATTTCTTGCTAATTGTTCATCATGTCATTCTTAGTCATGTTCTTGTTTTGCTGATTTCTTACTTGGATGGGAAGTCACCATTGTTGGAGAATTTACTGCTTACCTGATTGATACTGTACGATGCAAGATGATGATGACCTCAGGAGAGGCAGTGAAGTATAATGGTTCACTGGATGCATTTGGATAGATTATTGCTGAGGTAGGTTCCAAGTCTTTGTTCAAGGGTTTTGCTGCCAATATACTGTGAGCGGTTGCAGGAGCTGGTGGATATGATCAACTTCAGATCCTCTTCTTTGGAAAGCCACACTCCCGCAATGGTGGTTGAGTTGTTGGGCTCCAATTGCAGTTCATCAGCAACTGAGTCATTGCTGGTATGTTGTCACAATTAAGAGTACTCTGATTCTGCACATGCACCTGGCATGTCCACAAGCTTGAATTTAGACTAGTCCTTTCATCACCATGAACATTACTTTTATTTTGATTTTCACATTACTTCATTAGTTAATTCTTGTCTTAAGGCTGAAGACATACTCCAATTCTAGATGGCATTACTTGGCATCCATGCCATTGAGCAGATTGATGGATGCAATATGCTGAATGTTGGTGCATTCAGCAAACTGCTTGCACATTTAATAAGTGGTACCCCTTTCTATTCTTGAAGCTAAATCGCCATTGTTTCCAAGGCCCTGCCATTATTCGAGTGGTCAATGTCAAGGTCATAAACTCCAAGGCGGTCCTTTCAAAACAGAGTCACTCTCTTTGCATATCAAATTCCTTTCTGCATCTCTCTTTTATTTAATTAGGACACATCATCTACATTGGGTATCAATTGTAATTATCTACATTGGGATATTCAAAGATTAGCAACTCCTCCTTTGAGTCCTTATAGAACCCCACAATGGGGTCTGTGGGCAAACTTGTCAATTCCATGTTACAGGAACCTTAGAGGTTTCAAAGGATCAACTATGTTTGCTTCCTGAAGACCAGGTCCATCTTCTCTCCCATCCCTAGCAAGAGTTTTAGATACTTTTAGAACTTCAAAGGTTTGCCAGGCTAAAAATACATGTAACACAAACAATACTTTTGCATTGTCACTTAAAACCTACTCTACTTGAGAATGTGGAAACAATCCCATGACCAACAGAGATTAGGAAGGCAAAGACTACAGAAATATCCTGAAAAATTCTGCATACAAATGCCATAAGACCGGCCTCCCAAAAATTTAAGAGGAGCAAAACCTAGGTTGGGTCTTCTGCTTCATTTCCAAATGCAAACTAGAGAGGCATCACTATATCATGTCTTACCATTAGGAAAGTAAGACAAACTGGTGATTGATTGAGCTTACTAGAAATCTTGGATTCTAGTCACGATTTCTTCTAGTGAAGCTCACAGTGCAGATCTTGGATCCCAAATGTTATGATGTGAAGCCAAGTAGTTCTGTGTCATAGAAAATAGATCATACAACTGGTTAAGAGTGCATCTATTTCACATAATCAAAGCAGCTATCACACCAGTTTCTTGAAGCAATCCCTTCAAGCCCTGATTCCTTGAATCCTGTTATCTTTCCAGATAGAACAAAGCCAGAAATGACAAAGGAAATATGATACTTTACTCTCAAGTCTGAATGGGTTGTTCATATTAAATGTCTTCCTCCCAGTCCAGATCTTTGGTTGTGTTGTGAGCCAATTCATCCTCTCTTGTTGTGAGGTCTCGCAGAACATCTAAGGATGGAGGCACCTGCCACATTCCGGATACATAATTGTGATTCATTATGCAAGCAGACCTTTATCTGACTGTAGAGTGAGATAGAGACAACAAACTGCTGCAATTGCAGGGAGTGAAACGCTGATCTTGACTCTCAAAATCATTTCCAACAACTATATATTGGGAACCTAAGAGCTGGCAATGAAAATCTTACATACCATGTTGTGGATTAGTGGCCAATTAATATCTCTGAAAAAGCCATGTTGTTTCAAGTCATGGGCACCAAATTGTGATCCAAGCCGTTGATTTGGGTCCCTTTGAAGAAGAGCCCACATCAATTGCCTTGCTTCCAGGCTCACGGGTGTGCCCTTGGGAAAAACGAAATCCTTGTGTAAAACATTTGTGAAAGTTTTCTGTCGTGTCTGTCCTCGGAATGGTGTGCACCCATATAGCATCTCATACATCAGGATGCCTGCCACATTTCTCAACCCTTGACAACACTCAATCAAGCTTGCTAACCAAAAATGTGACTTGGAACTCAACAAATGCACCCAGAAAAAAAATCAAATTCCAATCCTTAACCCTAAAAACCTTATCCTTCAAAATAGCAAAGCTCACTTGCTTAATTTCAACTACCTGTTTCCCTTTGACATTTGAGAACAATAATGCAACCTTATCTAACTTAATTGTCACTCAAGGGAGATTCTGCCCTTCATTCTATGCTTCTTAGGATCAACCGCTTTCAAATGCATATGACTGGCATATGGAGCATGATGTGGTCTAGCAAATCATCTCTAAAAGTTCCTACTGAAGTGGCAGAATCTCTACCAACTGCCAATTACATCAGAGTATGGCCATTGTTCAGATCTGACTTGCAACCACCTGCCGGTTGGCCAGGTCCTCCCAATGGTGATCACCTAATGCATAATAATGTTTTCTTGAGTTCTGGTTTGAATCATACCAAGAGCCCACCAATCGACAGCACTGCTATGCCCTTGTCCCCTAATGATTTCCTGCATGCTCACATTGAGATTGTATGTTAATCATCTACACAACTCAATGATTTTTTGAAGAAACAAATTTCAAAATCGGTTTAAATGTAGACAATTACAAAATTGGCAAATTTCAAAAAGTAGGTTCCACAAGCAAAGACAGGAAGGAATATTTTATCATTATCCATTGCAACACAAATCTCACACAAAGTGCAAAAATTTAGCTTGAAAAATACAGATCCCATCCTCCACAAATTTGGCAGCAAAGATGTTTTAAGCTATTTGTTATTTTCTAATAATTTGGACATGCAACAAGCCAGAGAAACCCTAATGTAAATTTCACATTGAAGCATCAGTCAGTCAGACAGACAGGAGCAGGCATGTAAAATCTCACAGGTGCGATGTACTCTTCAGTTCCAACAAAGGAATTTGATGACGTTACTGGTTCAGCTAAGAGAATTGGGAGTGACTGATTGATCACATTTTCGTTCTCACAATGCAGAAATTCTGGAGTTATGAGCTGTAGCACGTTCCACACAACATACAGTTCTAGTCAAAACTCACAAAAATCACAACATTTTGCAACAAAGAAGTTGTGCAACATTTTTGTTGTTATTGTTGCTGTTGTTTTGTGTCATAGTATAAATGCTTCATACAGGAAAAAGAAGACTATAGGTACCTCAGGTTTTGAGGAAGTGAGGAAAGATAAGTCAAAGTCAGTGAGTTGGATGTGGCCATTCTCTCGTAGTAAAATGTTCTCTGGTTTGAGGTCCCTGTAGATAACCCCTGTGCAACCCATGTCTATTCAGTGACCTAACTACATTTTGCAATCAAGAGGTACCATGACAAACCCAGTGGGAAGTAATTCTGTTTTTGTTTTAGGTGTGTAGCACTTTGTAGGCCATACAAGCACAGACCATCAGTGGTCTTTTTGGAGTATAGCCAAAGTGGGAAGGCTTCAGTTTTTGATACCAACAGGCAAAGGTTCAAATCCTTTTACTCTGGATTTTTTGTGAATTTATGCCTTGAAAACCCTAACCCTAAAACCCAAAGCTGAAGCCCTTCTTCCATGTACTTTTTCAGCAAATCTGAATGACATTTCCATAAAATATTGATTTTTCAATTCGCCCATATCCATACAAAAGCTAGCCAAGCCAAACAAGCAATTTGCAAAGCCAGTCTCCAGATTCAATCATGTCAACATGATGCTGAGTGAAAATTAGCTTGCAAAGATAACACCACATTCAGTACCCGAGTGCATCAAAATTCTACACTGCTGAGAGGGTTCATAGAATTCTATGAAAGCACTAAGCAGGGTTATGGACAGAACTAAAGCCATACCCAAACAATGGAGATACTCCAGTGCAATGATAATCTCAGCCATAAAGAAACTGCAACCAACAAAAGGAAGATGACAATCAGACATTGAGAAAATGGAACTTGCCAAAAATCTTGAACTCCATGGCTTTTGAAAGGATATAATTGCATTCCCTCCAACCCACAACCGGGGAATTATTTGATTCTGATTTTCTTTTATTTTTCCAAAAGAAAAGGATAGAACCAGCAGATCTGTGATTCTCAAATAACTTAAAATCTGGAAATGGTGATTATTAACAAAACCAAATACCTGACCAACAATGGTTGGAAGCAGGGCTATGTGAGAACCTTTACCGGACAGCTTCTTCTGAAAATGCTTTGCATGGCTGTCTTTCAAGAAGTGCAAAGAGCTCCCCACCAGGGCAGAAATCTGTTATGAGACAGACATGAGTTTTGGTCTGCACATTCCCAGAGATAAAAAACACACAACTTCAACTTCTCAGGTATGAATCCTATGATCAATGGGTAGTGGTAGTAGTACATATGCATGATCAGTTGAGGGTAAATTCAAGATACTAGCAACCAAATGGTGCCTCTTGAAGTGCTCTCAGGTAGTCCTGAAATGATACTGACAAGTGAAAATTGGTGCTAAATATAATCTGACCTGAAAAGAAGCATATAAAGTGGGCAAGAATGGGTGATCCATTAGCTCCAAGATATCTCGCTCAGCCCACACTCTATGAACCTGCCACAAAAAACAGAACAAAAGCTTCAGACTTGCCGAATTCTTCAGTACCTGACTACACAAGTTTGTTTTTTTTTGCTTTGAACAATCTTCTCACAACCATGTCCTTTTCGGTTTCTTTGGGTTTCTCACTTATTTCTGTAGTATTAAAGTGGTTTCAACAACATTTACAGGGGGCTTTGGATTCGATGGGTTGGGAAGGAAACTCAAGGAGATGCACCTTATTGCGGTTTAACATTACACTTTTATCCATAGCCTTCATAGCAAACAGCTTGCCTGTTTCCCGTAGCTCCACCAAATGTACACTGTAGGATCCAGAAACTCAAATTTAGGAAACATAGATATCAAACATAGTGAGCACAAAATTCACAAAAAAATCTGGCATGACCATATGCCCTAAACAACTTACTGCACTTTCTAACACTGAAACTCCCAAAAAATTTCTATGAAAGACACTGTAATAATAAATTAATATACAATGATATTAATAATAATGATATTATTATTCACAATGTTAGCTTTTGTACATGCTACTAGCACTGTGCAATGGAATAGATGCATGAAATAATAAATAAATTCAATAGAAATTTATGGTGTATATAACAGTAAAGAATTGTCGGGTACTTCTCTGCAATTGTGTTAAGGCAACAATATTATGCATCACAGCAAAAAGATTAGACCTTAAGTTGCATTTTTTTCCCCCAGGTTTCAAGACAGTGAAAACCTTCCAGTATCACCACACCCAAGAGGCTTGATCGGTCTAAAATGCTTCAATCCCAAATTACGCTCATTCTTTCGCATCTGCTGCACATCAAAAGGCAAAATGAAAATGTTCAAACTCAAGAAAATAGAAAGCGCCACTTCCTCCATTAGCCCTGCAAGAATAACATCTAATTCCTTCATTCTTTTAAAAACTATCAAATTCAAAACCTTTGATATGGGAGGTGAAATTGCGAGATATTTCAACTCTGAATTATATACCTTGGTGATTGCATTCCATGATGATGAGTTTCGACTATGCGGTTTAGGGTTGACAGTACATGAATGCTTTGCCCATAACTCCTTGAGTTCCTGCAAGATTTCACAGGTAACAAAACATAACCTCCATCATTTACCCAAACATACAAGCAATGTAAAAGTTAAAATGTAAAACGTACAATTTCTGAGAGCTAAAAAAAGATTTTTCATCATGTAAAGCACTGCCTCGATTTTTCCTTTGTATTTTCAGCTCCCTTACCTGCCTGAAGAAACCTGTTTTCAGCAAGCAGGATCTTCTGCGGTAGAAGGTACCAACGAGGCTGTACTGTGAACTTCTGACCAGCAGAAGGTACCAGCCAGTCTGTCACTATTTCTAAAAAGTGAAAAAATCCAAGCTCTGCTTCACGTAGGAAAAGGACCTGAGTACAGGCCCTTCCGTGATTTGAGATCTGTGCCCGAGGGCAGTACTCAGGCCCTTCTCCTATACATTCAACACAAAATGAGCATAAGATGTGAACTTACTGTGTTGGCATCTGGGAGTTCTCGCACTGCTCCATCTACATCCTCAGCAGTCTCCCTCACCTAAACCCCACCACTCTTGTTCATTGGCTAAGGCCACTTCTAAAACTGGGTTACATTCAGCATTTGACAGGTATAAATCAATAAATCCAATTTGACTCTGAGATGATTATTGCATGCAGTACAAATGGGCTTCATGATCTTCCCTCACGATGGGTAAATGCTGAATTGATCACACCAAAAGAATAAAAAAAGCAACCCACCAATTTGGTTCCTTCTTCTTGCATTTGTTCCAGGAGCTGCTTGTTTCCTGCTTCTGTATATTCACTTCCATCCAGTTGAACTCCAATAAAATATTGCAACTCTCCCTGCCAAAAAAAATTGTTAAAAGTGCCTACCATCTCAAATACCACATTGATCACTCTATCGATATATATATAAGCAATAAAAGCTAATTCATGTTGGGTGTTACAATCACTGCATTGCTTTTATCAGTTCCTGTCCAAATTTGAACTACAAACTAATTCCTCAAATGTAAGCTCTACTCTAGTGCAGAGATTGCAAGCTCTCTCTCAGCATTAAGTTTGGTCATAAACCCATTTTACCCAAAACCCAACAATCAATCTACTCTTTACCTTGTGATCTCGCATCGCCTGCAAGTGAAAAAGATTCCAAAAGGTTCTCCCTGCAATTGTTTCACCATGATCAGGAAATTTAACACCTTAATTTATGAGTCCACCATGTGTGTGTACACAGCAATTTTTTTTTTAAAGTGCAAGTTCATGTGCTTAGCTGCATGTTTGGTTCACATCATAGCCCCATGGCTGCTGACAACCAGTAATTATAGATCACCTCAATGACTCCAAATAGAACCTTGGAATGCTGGTCTTAGCACATAAGCAAGCAATAAAAAAAGTGTTACCAGTTTTGGTGTAATTGAGCAATTGCACTGTAATGTCATTGCAGGTATTAATTGCATCCCGAATTTTCTGAACAGTGCTTTGATCTGTGCCAGGTCCTTGCAGAAACCTGACCAAAAAAAAGAACAAACACCTGTCAAAGATATCATTCACCTTCTCTGGGCTTTGACTGCAACTTTGCAACTTTGTATATGAGACTACCACAAGCATATTATATATTCTAATTTAGACAAGGGGCAAGTCCATAAGTGTCATGTGCAATATATATAATCATACCTTATTCTGAAAATTAGCAAAGCAAAATCAAACCCCTTGAATTTTTTAGAACCACCTACCTGCAATTTCTTCCAATAACTTCTTCTCTTCTGTACTCTGTCAGCTTCAAGAATTCGTCTGACACAAAAATCTGGTATATCATACAAAACACGATAAAAAAGAAAGCACTTTTCTACATACAAGAAAAACCTGACAAAGGGATTGTGATCAATTCTGTTGAGGTATCTGTCCTATGCCACTACACAAAATTTCAGCTGGGCACTGTTTAATGTTTGGGTTTTAGGATTTAGGGTCAGTCAAATTCAAGAAGGAAATACCAGTCCAACATCCACTTCAGGCACCAGTTAATCTTCACAAGACTACAGTACACTAATTGTACAATCTAAACAAATGAACACCTTGGCAGCAGAAGTGCCATATGCACCAACACTGTTTGTACATTTTTATGGGTGACTGGAAATGATGGGGAGTGTGAAAAGAGCCCCAGTAAATTTGTCATCAGGGGATTCTTACAATCGGGTTATCTGGAAGCCGAGGATCAGTGATGACAAAATTTTTGGCAATACGTTCAAGAGTGGTGGCCAAGTCAAGACCTTGGCGAATCTCCTTGCTCCGTTTCACCTTGTGCAAGCTCTCAGCTTTCATCATTAATCTTGTATCCACAACCTCCTCCTCTGCATGGCTTGACGACGACGACTTTCGGATTCTAAATAACACCACCCACAAAGTGCATAGTAGATCCTAACAGTTCTCAAGAACTAGCTCTATTGAACCCTAATTTACCACTTTGTAACCAACATGATTTGAAGATTTATGTGGCATTGCCATTCATAAAACTTCAAACCTAAATGAGGTACACAAGGTTGGAAGAGTGAGAAAGAAGAACAATGAAAAAGGGGCTCATGGAACTCCAGAGTATCAAAGTACCCAAGTAGTGAAAGGAAGCCTGATGACCGTCGGGATCTTTGTGGAGCTCCATCCCCAACTGTGAGGCTGTTGTTAACCACCACATTATTCAAAAGCTGGGACTTGCTCCGGATACCTGGAAACCCATCCCTGGAAGTCTGCTGGAATCCATCCAGTATATTAGCCTGAGAAAACTGTCGGTTAGCTCCTCCTGTCCTTGCTCCAGCCTGTTGAACTCCAGGTGTAGGAATGTTGTTGGGCTTCTGAGCATACAGTGCAGCTAACCCTCCATCTCCATCCACAGGCTGTAAGTCAGAGATGTGCAATGCCTGGACAACAGGACGAGACTTCTGGAACACCCTGACAAGCTCTGTGGCAGATTCTGTCGCCTTCTCCTGCAGCCTGGCTGATCACCCCACCATTACAACAAGAGTTTATAATATTCTGCACATTCTTAGATATGGGTATCTTCATATGGGTACACCACTAGGCATTCATGTATATGCTTCCCGACATAATGTGAACTTTGCCCTGAAGAATTACCATCGTATCTTATAAGAGACTCAGGCAGGCCATTTGGACGAATTGCATTTTCCTTTGTACCTTCCGTATACTTACTCACCTCCACCTGCATCCTGTTCACCCCCCCCACCCATTCTACTCCTCAAAGCCCAACTTTGCGGAATGTCTTTTCCAATTTCCTTGTTGAAGATTATCTACTCAAACGTACAACCCACTGTACGACCAGAAGGGACTTACCCTATGAACTTAAGGACTTTGCCATCATCACCTTTGATCGGGGTAATGGTGAGAAGGTTCCAGAATGTCGATCCATCCTTCTTATAATTCAGTATGCGCCCACAGAAGCTTTTTCCAGCATGTACTGCTTCTCTGACTTTTGCAACATCTTTCTTATCTGTTCCAGGTCCTTGCAGAAACCGACTGTCACAGCAAAATGCAGCAGCCCACTTGTATAGGTCATGAAATGCAAGAAGCTTTTCTAATGTTCTTATGTTTTCTGAAACTCGACCAAGTTGTTAGATTGAGTTGCAAACTCCTCTGTGACAGTGCTAATAGTACAATGTGGTGAGTGAGGCAGGCACACAAAAATGTAAGGGAAAATAGCCATTCACCAATTCTGCCCCATCACTTCTTGGGAGCTGTAGCCTGTCATGCTGAAGAATCCACCACTTGCATACATGATTGGAAACTCTGGAGTTGTTGCATCTGATACCACAAAAGACTGTTCAAATGATGATAATGCATCCTTCAGCTCCAGAGAAATTGTGGGGAGATAAAAGGATGATCTGCTGCTGCATTTATCATCTTCCAATGCCTCGCCTGATGCTCTCCGCATTGATGTTCCTGACATTCTCATCGATGTTCTTGACTTTCTCATCGATGTTCTAGTTGATGTTCCAGGAAATGTAGATGACGTCCCAGATGATGTCCTATCACCAGAACTTCGATCTCCAGCTGAATAATCATACTCCCCCAATGATTTCCGTGTCCTAACACCACAGATCCTCCCTGTTACCATGTCTGATTTTAGTACCAGTCCCCATTCTGCAGCTCGTTCTGCCATTCTAGCTTGTGTCAGCTCCTCCCGTTCTGGTGACCTTTCCTGCCCAATCCACCACGTAAAAAAAAAAGGTCAGGAAGATGAAATCTTGCCAACCAAGTCAGGACATAGTTTGTTTTGTTTTTTCCTTTATCAGCTCACAGTATTTTCTAACCAGCATTGTAAACTGAATTGCTTATGCAAAAAACACCAGCCACATTGACTGTAACAAATTTTCACTCCTAGGTTATGGTTGAAAACATTCTGAAAGGATCAGAATTCAATGCAAACCTATGAAGTGCATCATAAACTCACCCATTTCATGTCCTTCTCTAAAGAGGTGTACACCTGCTCTTCAGCAACAACAACATCCGTTCCATCATGATCAACATATTCAATCTGATCTTCTGTATCTCCCAGTTTTGTGATCTCCCAGTCCACCATTGAAGCATTAGTAGTGTGAGCAGAACTACTTCCAACACTGTAATGATCCCTTAGGGGAGAACTAGTGCTCCCAAAAGCTTCAAGTGAACCCCTCTGGCTTTGGGTCTGCTGAGGCTGCTGCACACTCATGTTTGTTTGGTAGCCTTTTTGTTGAGAAATGTGGGCAAGTGAAGTGGAAATCTCACCACCCAGCTTACTGGGTGAAGATTCTGAACCTTGCATTATTGAATAATCAGTAGTTGTCTTCTTTATGTACTTGTTTTCAAGAGGGAACCATCTGTCAAAAAACATTTGTAACATCAAGATAAAAGAAACCAGAATGATAAGACATGCACGAAAAAACCAACTAGATCGCAGGCAACCCCAAAACCTACTCATCCTCATCAGTAGTTATTTCAAGTCTAGTCAAAAGTGGAGACTGGTTTGAATGAGAGATGAGAAAGAAAGGAAGAAGAAGAAGAAATTCACAAAAACTGATACTGTTACTTCTTGACATTCCCACTTGTGAAAACAAAAACAAAACCTTGCTACTTCTTAAATTATTACTGAAAGAGAGAACTCCTTGTTAAAGCTTCTCCCTCCAAATCCGGGAGGAAAAACTCAATAGGTACAATATACTCGGATATGCAAAATACTATGATGTCCTCCTTTGATACCAACCAGAAATTCTACAGTTTGCAATTCTAGAGGAAAGCTGCAAATGAAACAAGAGATGGGGAAGTATAATGCAAAACACAACACTATTGAAATTCTTTTCCCCCCCCAAAACCTCAAATTATCAGCATCAGCAACAGGAGCTTAGATTTAGGTCTCAGATCATTCAGTGCTCACAGGAATTGAACCTACTCTTCTTCCATCGGTAAATCTTTCCCCCACCCACCCATCCACACACCGACCAAAACACCCACCTTTTCTTTCTTCAACTGCCGCAAGAAACCACCAGCTGATTGTTTTTTTTTCTCAAATTGGAGAAAGTTATGGAGTCTAGAGCTATGGAAGATTGGAACCACTCAACTCTCCAGCACAGTTTCTGAATCTAGTATTTCACAACTGTTACAACATACAAGTAGGACACTCACAAACATTACACTCACAAAAGAGGAAAGTGCTACCAAAAAACAACAATTTGGTTCTACTTCACAGCATTTTCAGAGGAGAGAGAGAGAGAGAGAGAGAACACCAAAACTTGAAGCTTTTTTTCTATTTTCGAACCCAAAATCGTCATTTATGCATTTATTAATAAACTTGAATTCATTGTTGCTTTGCAACAACAACAACAACAATATTATTATTATTATTACACATGCATGGTACTTGGAATTGTTGTCGGGTTGCAATAATAATACTATACATATGTACTAGGAATTGTTGAGTGGGTTGCTGCAACTTTGCATTTTTGCTGCAGATGAGAGAGAGAGAGAGAGAGAGAGAAGACCTTAGACAGAAGCAGCATTAAGTAAGATGGGGAAGAAGAAGAAGATCAGGCATCATGCAAATTAGGGAACACGTGGGACTGCCAATTTTGTCTTCTGTTGTTGGGACAGAATCAGACACCAATCTCATCTTCTTTGCATAAGATTTGCTCCCCTTTTGCTTGATTTGGATCATTAGGAACAACTGTTCTCACCAACAATCTTGCTGCATCTGAAGATTTTGTTCATCTTGTATGTGAAGATTCAATTTTTTTTTTGTTTTTTTGTGTTCTCGGCCTAAGGGAGAGAATATGGAACAATGTAGTTCATCTTACATCTTAAAGTCGGGCAGTAGCATTAGGTCTAGCTATTTTCTGACTTTCACTCTTCAGGACACACTGACGTTGTCACGATCAAGCTATTACAAATCGTTGGTTGGTTGTTTGAGATAGAGAGTTTTTGACATCGAGAATGGAGAGCTTTTAACATCTAATTTGTGTTAACTTGACATTCTTTAAATTTTTCTTTGTTTTCAACACTTTGTACATTTTTCGAATCAGCAAAGTGTTGATAGATAAAGTTTTGTGGGGTTTTGATGAATGGAACAATGTAATTTGCATCTGATTCCAAATTTTGAGGAATGTTCATAAGATGTTAGTGTTATCTCTTACTTAGTTCATTTTTTGGGGGGGAGAACTTCATCGAACGAAACATTCATTTGTATTTGAATTGTTGCTGGTTTGAATGTTTTGAACTTTGAACTTAGCCACAAGGGATAGTAGAGCCCTCACTTGTTGCTTTGCTCTTCTTCTTTTTTCTCATTCTGCCCTATGCAGAGGGAGCAGACTTCTTGGCATTTGTATGTTAAGATTTTGTTTTGCTTTTTGCTTCTTCTGCTCTTGGGACAGAGCTTGTATGGCTGCAAGATATGGCAGCAAGATTTCCAGGACAATTTTGGTTTGAACTGGCTATCAATTTTGGAAGGACCACCGAGGACTTTACTCTTCAAGTCAAATTCATTTTGTATTAACCATGTCACACTTTTCCATCATTTGTGAGCATTTTTGTTTCAATTTTTAAGAATGATATAACCATCTATTACTCAAATGTATTTGCATGTTTCAAAACCTTTACAGATATAAACAAGTGTGCAAGGCTACATGATTTTTGTGTGATTTGAGGAATATGACATGTATGTAGTAGCATTTCTTTGTCCACATTTTGCCTATTTTGTCTTATTCAACACATTTGTCCAATAACAAAAATTGTCTTGAATGTAGATGAGTGAATTGCAACTATAGCAAGAGACATGCACACATGAGCAATTGGACAAACATGATGAAAAATGTTTTGCTTATAAGACATGGAAAACATGGCCATTGTCAAAGTATACAACTAAAATTTGGAAACATAAATGTACATGATTACAAGTTCTTTGTTATTCAATAGTTAAAACTTACATTCTTCTTATGTGTTGTGTGAATAATACAACTTGTTTTTTCTTCCATAAAGTGCAACATGTATATTTTGGAAATAAAGGTTTTTTTCCTCCTAGGGAAGATTGCATGAGACATTTCACGGAATTGGAATTGAAAAAGAGTGATATACTCCCCGTCATGATACCATGCGAACATGATTAAACTAAATTGTGCATTGATGAAACCTCATGAAAATGAGTTGCTTAAGAATTTCGATGATTTGTAGTAAAGGTTCTTACCAAAGTAAGCATGGTTGGCAAATTATGATAGTTTCAAGTTCAATAGTTGGAATTTTGTCAACAAGCCCATTTTGCCAAAACCATTGTTCATTGATCAATAGATTGTGATGATAACAATAAAAGCCAATGTTTTGGAAGAAATTTTCAATAAGTTGTAAAAGTACTTTGCCAACTTCAATAATCAAGCAATGGGAAGAAAAAATAAAATTCAAATTCAATATATCTTAAATATGCTTTCCATTACACTTAAGGTATGGCCACACATGGTGTTAAAGGCTTGCAACTAACATCATCTTAAACCCCTAATTGTCAAAAAAAAGACAAAAATGCATTGAAAAGTGGATCAAATTGGTGAGCTTAATGTTAAGAGATTAAGATCAACAAAATGCCACAAATCATAATACCACAATTTCTAATTTTGCAAGCTAATCTAATTTTTTTAACATGATTTAAACATGTTGACACATTATATTAATTAGTAATTAACAAATTGATTTATCTTTTTGGAGTTTGCAATTTAGTTCACACCTAGAAGGATAATTTTTGTCCTTTTAAATTTCTATTTTATTTTTTAAAACAAAGATGTATGTTAAACATTGAGTCATATAATTAGTTAATTATGGCTTTTTGAAATTTTTATAATCAACAATTTGACCATTTGAAAGTTGAAAAATGGGAGATAAACTTTGATTTAGATGTCGCCAAATTATGTAATAATAAATATTATTAATTTTTTCCTCATTAGATGATCAACCAAATAATTGTTTCAAATGTTTTGTTTCAAATTTAATAAACAACTTAATTTTAACTGCAAAGTTAACAAAATTCAAAACTAATAATTTAGTTTTAAATTAATTAAATAAAATTTCAGAATTAATTTTTCATTTTTTGGAAATTTAGTTAACATTAATGTTAGCTTTTGAAAAAAAATAATTCAAAAATTTAATGTTAACAATGGTAAATAACATCATCTTTACATCAATGTCATTTCATATCCACTTACCATTTTAGGTGTGGATTATTAGTTATTTTAACATCTTTAAGTTAATTTAACATTGGAAATAACATCAAGTGTGGCCAGACCTTTAGTAATTGTTTGAAAAGAAATAAACAATAGAAACCAAAAAAAAATCATTCAAAGATGTGTAAAATCTTGGCAAGAAAAGGTTTCATTTTCATTTTTAAGCCACTTTATAGTGGGCCACTTGTTTCAAAATTTT
>Ga0209208_10002227_pt1 | contig 27743 bp, 24 predicted proteins | sample S1TSphfallax_3_FD_187694 | JGI IMG/M metagenome (GOLD analysis project Ga0209208, IMG submission 187694) | Host-associated microbial communities from peat moss isolated from Minnesota, USA - S1T2_Fd - Sphagnum fallax MG (SPAdes) (version 2) | ecosystem: Host-associated > Plants > Peat moss >...
GGGGGGGGGGGGGGGGGTGGGGGGCGTTGCAAGCAGGGATGATCCAGGAAGCTCCAAATTTGGCGCCTTGTTGTCGTGGGTAGGCTAGTCGTGGTAGTAGTAGAAGATCGTTATCCCCATTATTTACCCACACACACAAACACACCTGCTCCCGTCCCTTTATAAGCAGCCTAGCTCCACATTCCTTGTCGTCCCACTTACTTGGGTCCTTGTTGTACCCAAGATTTCAACCGGGCCTTCCCCACCCAGACTTTGCTCTCTTCTCTCGCTTGTACAAGACTTGCTCTCTTCTTCTTTCGTCTCTGGGTGGGTGAACATTACTTGCTCTCTCTCTCTCTGGTGTGTGCGTCTGGATTCTGGAGTCATGTCTGTGCAACTGCAAAGTGTGTTGCTATATGTCTATGTGCTTCTACTAGAGTTACATCACCTTCATGCCCAGTTGCTGTTATTTGTTTCTTTCTAAAGGGATACGAGCCCCCTAGTTTAAAATCGGGTCCTTCTCTCTTGGTTCCCTTGTTTTGGAAGATCTATGATAGAGAGAAGCTGGGACGTACCGACGGCTCGAAAACTGGTCACTATTGCACACCTGAACTGAAGCCTATTTCACAGTCAGTAAGCAGCGGATCTGGAGCTCATGATGGGACGATTTGTTTTGGAGGATTTGGTCCAAGATCCTATAACTGCATGTTTCCCTCCCCCATCTTGGAGTACTGCATCTTCGAAGTTGTTGGTCACCACGAATCTGTCACCCCGCCTGCTGCTAGAAGAGCGGTCCCGGAATCATCAATTGCACGGCTTTAATGGTCGATAGGTCTGTACAAAATCTCAACTCACACGCATGAGCATGATGAGAATTTTGCACTCGGTGGAACACTCGAGAACACACAAGAGGTGGGTGACAGATTCGTGGTTCAAGCCAATCAATACTGGAGATGCAGCACGCCAAGATGTGCGTGGGCAGCATGCAACTTCCATGCTCATGACTCTGTGACTTTCCCAACCGTTCATCACTGTCGCGATCAGCAGCCATCTAATATCCGTCGTGGGCAACAGCAGCTACATACATGTCGGCAAACAGCGACTCTCTAGCAAGCTCCAAGAATAACCTTCACGTTTTGTAGGTATGCCAAGATTCCTAACCTCCTCATTTCCTTTCCTTGCTCCTCTAGCTGAGAATCGTGGTACTAGGTAGTTTGAGCATGCAACTCGATCACGTCAAATTGATCTCAGTCGCTACATGCGGAGATGATCAAAATCCCTCACACCTGATCGACTCTAGTACGGAATCTGGCAATGGACCTCCTTGAATCATGGAAAACTCTTCCGGCAATTAAAGGTTTCCTGTCCCGTGTTCAGCTACCAGATTCTACTGCAGTCCAAGGGTGGGTTTGGACTAGATCCACAAGGTGGATCTGTAGTATTTCCAGCTGGATCTAGCATGCTGTTTTCTGATGCTGTTATGGGATCAGTCCTGTTGCTGCAGATGATGATCAAGATCTTTAACTGTGTAGTGAAAACTGCTCACATTGCATCAATTTGTTACATGTTCAGAGAGGTCCTAAACCCTAAACCCAACAATATGCATCAAAGTATTGTTGCCCATGATCAATGATGGAACTGATTTCACTGTAATTCTTGCTTGCATCTCCATTAAGGTAAGTGAATTTATCCAGACCTGTTATAGAACCAAGCACTGTCCCCTCACATGACTCGTCAAATCTTGTGAAATTTATTTAAAGTCATTAGATCTTTCAACTACCGTGAATAGGCTTTTGAGATGGAGTTTGTGAGTCAATACTGACAAGACTTTTTGGTGTTCTGGAGCAGTAGCCCAATCTGCATCTCCCCAAAATGTGTGCAACCGTCTATTGCAGAAATGGTGGGGTTTTGAATACATGTTCATGATTTCATGTGTAAACTTGTGGCTTTGGTACTGAGTAAGACTCAATTAACTGAGTCCACAAACATTGAGCTGTGATCAATAGTCTTGCAATAGCTGGGCAAGAGAAGAAATTTCAAAGCCAATCTCTGAATGTCCATTGCAAGTGTGCATTGTGCTCAACCGATTCTTCTTCCTGATCAAGCACTACTCTAGTAGGCTAAGTTCCAGAGTTTCTGGCTCATTTTATTATCCATGCCTTGTAGATTCCTTTCTTCAATGCTGCTCTAAGCTGTTGGCCAGCAGTTTACTACATATATTGATGGATTTGCTTGATTGACTGCATGTAATTCAAGAGGGCTATTTCTCAATTCCTGCATTATGTATATCTAGGAAACTGGTTAAAGATATGTGAGGAAAGAAGGCTTCTACTGAAATTTGGAGAAGCTGCTAGATTAAGCTTTTGGGGTATATCCTAGTATAGTACTGGCCTAATTTTGAGGTGCATAGTAGCGCCTTCAAATGATCTCAAGATCCATTTGTTGTTTTCATATCTGCCAAGCCAAGACTTACTACAGGTTGATATTCAGGTGTGGAAAGAAGGTGCAAATTGCAGGTGTGTTTGCAAGCAAGAGGATTCCTGACTATAATATGAGCTCCAACATCTGAATAGAAATGACAAATTTGAGAAACTGATAACAAATTGTGTTGTTTTTTCTGTATATGGTCCAAGAAAATATTCACAACTAGAAAATCTGGCCAACACATCAAAACAACTTTGGCATAATCTATATCACTCTATTTTATGATGGTCAGTACATGGAATCTGTTGCAAAACCCACCTGATTGATATCTAGATCAATGCAGAGAAGATTGCCAAATTGAAAACCAGCAGCTGTTAAAGTTGATCAGAGTATTTCCTCCATAGGAACTAGAGGACATTCAAAGGTGAAAGCAGATCAAAGTATACATAATTAAGTGTTCTTGTGCCTCTTTTCATACCCACCTTGTCACCTTGGATTTTCTTAGCATGCTACATGCACATTCACTGAAGCACTTATGAATAACAGTCTATTCAAAAAATGCAACTATGTAGTGGCACCAAAAACTTGTGGAAGAGATAGAAAGGTACATGATCATCTATTTGTTCACATTTGTGGGTTGAAGAACATGAGCCTCATTCAAGTCTTGAACAGGGTTGGATTTCTGGTAATCCTTGGATACTACATCTCAAGGTATAATCTTGCATTTGAACGGAGAGTGCGTCATTGGGTTTAAGAACATCACCCTTATTTAAGTTGTTCAAAGCTCCAAGGTAATCCTTCAAGAATATCTTGACCAAACCTTGCCTTTGCAAAATGATTACATTATTCAATTGAAGAAGATCAACCTTGTTCAAGTCCTTCAAGCTCCTTGGTAATCCCCCAACAGTCGCTTCATGTGACCTAGCATTTGCAAAGTGATGGGGTTGAAGAACATTAACCTCATTTGAGTCTTTCAAGGCTCCTTTGTAATCCCCTAACATGACCTTGATGTCACCTGAGACCTCACATATGCAAAGTGATTGCATCATTGGGTTGAAGATCATCAAACTCAATCAAGTCCTTCAAAGCTCCTTGGGATCTCCCCCCAATAAAAGGAGTCAAGGGCACTATTAACAAGTCGTTTTTTAGGACTATGCTTAACAACATTCAATGTCAAATTTCACTATGAAAAATTTCAATCTTTTTTCATTCAACTTTTGGCAATGTTATCTACTTGTATTCATAAATGAATTTGAAGCACATGGAATTTAATGTGCATACAAATGGATTTTTCTTTACATATTACAAATGAATGTATTTTCAACACAAAGTATACATTGCAAAATAATATGGTGGATTGAACTTTACTTTATTTGGAAGAAGTTTATCACTCAAAATTACCCTTTAAGTATACAAGCTATGAGGATTGAACCTTATTTACACCCTTTTTAGGATGACATGTTGAAAATCAATGAAAAAAAATTATAATTAACATTTTATCCTCCATAAAATTTATCCATGCACTCCACATAAAATTGAATTTTTCTTATTAAAATCGCAAAATAAAATTTTATAATTTAGAACACCAAAAAAAATTTGAACCAAATGTGATAGTATGTGAAATAATTAAAAAATTTACGAATCTTAGTTCCTTTGGCGTTTTTAATCATCAACATGAATATAATCTCCAATTTTGAGAATGAATAATGCACTTTTAATAACCAAAAAGGACATTTAAATTCAAAAACATTGTTTAACAACTATTTTGCAAATATTTTATGGTTGCTAAAGGACTCTCATAACATAATGAAATGACTCCAAATTCATGGAGGAACAAGATCATTAGCAAATAAATACAATTACGAAAAAATTGTAATTTGGATAAATACAATACACAAACTTGTTTTTCAAAGTACATAGAATATAATGTTACACTACATTTGATGGTTGCATTGGCTCCTTTTATCGTAAACACACATTATTCGATAATCTTTGCATGATTGGGTTAAAAAACATTAACTTCATTCAAAGCTCTTCAATCATTTGCCAACTTATTCTCTATCCAACTTCATCTTCACAAAGTGGTTACATGATAATTGGGTGGAAGAACATAAACCTCCTTCAAGTTGTTTAAGGTTCCTTGGTAATTTTTCAACATTACATTCACAGCACCTCACATTTACAAAATGATTACATCATTGGGTTTAATAACAATAACCATGTTCAAGTCCTTCAAAGCTCTTTGGTAGTCCTTCAACGATATTTTGATTCCACCTTGTCTTAACAAAATGACTACATCATTGGTTGAAATACATTGCCTCTTTCAAGTTGTTCAAGGCTTCTTGGTAATCCCCCAACACTTTTTTGACCTCACCTCACCTTTGCAAAGTGATCACATATTTGAATTGAAGAGCATTCAAGTCATTCAAGGCTCCTTGGTAATCCTTCAACATTTTTTTGGCATCACCTTGCATTTGCATAGTGAATGTATCATGAGATTTGAAAATATTAGTTTTGTTCAAATCCTTCAAAGCTCCTTGGTAATCCTCCAAAAATGTTTTGACATCATTGTTTGTTTTCAAAGTGATAACATTATTGTGTTGAAAAACATTTGTTGTGTTCAAATATCCAACATCATTTCATTCAAGCAATTATCCTTTGTTTAGGTCATCCAAGTTTCAATTTCAATCATTTTGTGTTAAGATTGTTAAAAATGACACGACTCACTCAAAGTGCATCCATTGTCATGTCAATGTTTTGTCTAAACACATCAGTGTCACTTGTTAGGATGGACATCAATTATTTATTTTGGCAATCGAATTTTTTTGCTCAAGTTGATTCAAATGATGAAAATGTTTTGGTTGCCTAATTTTAGTTTTTTATTGAATTAGGCAATTGAAAATTTTTAGTTGCCAACTTTCGGTCACCATAATGGGTGACAAAAACTTTTTGGTTACTAAATTGGGCAATTGAAAATTTTCAATCTTTGTTCAAAATGTTTTTTAGTGATTTCTCAAAATAAATTGGGCATTGCCCAAAAATGTTTAGTTTTTCGATGGATGAAGGTTCAATCTCCACAATTGATCTAAAGATTTTTTTTTTTTAGTTGTTGACCACAAACATTTCAGTCATTGCTTGAAAAGAAATTGGTTGTCACTTGAAATGTTTGTTCAATCATCGATTAGGCAATTTTTAGTTATTGCAACATTGTGTTGACCAAAAGTTGTTTTAGTCAACATAGGGTTCAAGGCAACCAAATGACATAATTTTCAATTGCCCTTCAATGTCCCTTGAACAACAAGATGTTTCTTTGACCTAGGTTAACATTAAGTTGATTTAGGTTGGCCTTATTTTGACGTAACGTTAAGCAACATCAATGTCCAAACAAATGTGTCACATCTTAAAGAATGCTTAAACATTATGACGACCTTGTTTTGTGCATATGACGAATGGAATTTACATGTTAAATTTTGTATGAATACCAAATTTATCACTAGTTTAGTATATACTGTCAACAACTAAAGTCATACATATAATGTATCATAGAGTAAATATACCAAATTAATGAATACAAAAATTACTTCTTGATCCACTCAAAGTGATATTGCCCATAAATTGATTATTTAAGCAAGGCATTCATAAATTCATTGTTTTTGGAACCTTTAGGATTGTGCAAATGTTGTCAAATGTTTTTGAAGCAAATACTTCCAACAATTGTTGATGCAGAGAAGAAATAATTAAGACAATTTGGTAAAGTTGGTCAAAGGTTTTCATCTTTGATTTTTGCAGAAAATGTATTCATTTGTTCATCCTTGAATGGTTGTTTACTAGTGAGAATTTTCTAACGTCATAGCAAAACTCCAAACATCAACCTTTGGAAAAAACTTCAAATCATTGTCTTCAACTCTCAATTGTTTGCCAAACTTCATTTCAAGTGTAACATATATGTTTATACCCTTGTTTGAACTTTGTGTGCCATTGGTTTCTATCTTGTTGTAAAGTTTGAATGTCCCAAAATTAACCAATTTCACATACAAATATCATCCAAGACTTTAAAATTTTGTTCTCTTAGGTTGCAAAACAAAAACATTTGTTGATTTAAGGTCCTTATGGGCAATCTTTTTATTATGAAAGTATCACATGGCTTTTGCAAATTGAAGCATGATGTCAATTGCGACAATTGATTCAAATGGACATTTATGTTGGGATCCCCTAAATTGGTGGCTTGCAATATGATTTGCCCACTTTCTTGGTGTCCCATGTTTGCATCATTGGTTGCAAACTCCAATAAACTTGTCCAACTAAAAAGGACTATTAGAAACTCCAGTACATCCTCTTTTGCATTTGCCAAAGTTACTATTGTATCAATCCAAGAGCATTTCTTACAAATGCACTTTTGCGTTGAATCTTTTGTGTTTCACTACCAAATACAATTCTTTGAAGATTTTTTTTAATCAAAGAATTTTTTTAGTTGGCATACATGTGTTAACATGAGTTTTATCACAATCTATTAAGGATAATCTTGTTTTCAAAATCTTTATACCTAACTAATTGCAAAGATTTTTATTGAATTTGGTCATAATTAGTTTTGAGGTTTTTTGAAACTTTTTCATAATGGTAATGATTGTTTGAAATTCCACACCACAATGCTAAGAGTTTTTTAACAACCACCTATTATAAATCCAATGCAAAAAAACTTATGTTAACCCCATGACCTGCCTATTATAAACATATGGTCATTATTTCATAGGTTTTTAAACGTTGCAAAATGCAAAATAAAAGTTAGTTTAATGAAAACAAAGATTTATTATTATATGGACATGAAAGATTAAGGTCCACAAGCCATATTGCACAATATGTATTGTTAGAAACATTGTTGTTACTTTGTGCCCTCCATATAATAGAAAAAATATTCTCCATTAATGTACTAAACATTGTTAAAATTGGAAAAATTAGACCTAAAACACTTTAAAAAAGGTAGTGATAATGATGTTGATGTAACACCTATTTACATGAGCTTTGACATCATCCAAAAAGAAATAAGAAAAGTTTAAGAAGAGGAAAAACCTACTTCTGTCAAAAGTACTTGTGAAGATTGAAACTAGATGAACCGAGACGAAAAATGTTCTGGAGGAGAGATCCTTCAAAAGTTTAGAGATTTGGGTGGAGAAAGATTTTGATCAACACCCACTAACCTGAATTTTGCAGCTCTCATAACTATCCTTTGCACAGAGCAACCGGGACAGCAGTAACACAAGACCACCATCATGAACAATCCACTACAAGTTGATAGTACTGTACTCCTGAAACTCTCCAGGTCACTCATTGAGACCCTTAACTATGACTAGTGGTTTGTTGGCAGTTGAGCATTCATTGACAATGCTGACAAAATGCTTTGGAACATAACTATATCTCTCCTCCCCCTATATCTCCAGATAATGCATGCAGATGATGTTGGGCTTCAGGTTTCCCAGTCCCATTGTCTGCACCATTGGCCAGAACCCATATGCCATGTTGCTTGCCAACATAACTTCTACTACCCCTCACAATTTTTGTAGTCCATGTAAGTGCTTAGAAGCCTGGATGCCTGGAAGAAGAATTAGCCGCTCTTCCTGTCAAAACATGCATCTTGTAGGAAGAAAGCTGGGAACCACTCTGAAGGTTTTAACTCACTTATTCAGGACCCAAATGTCCCAGATCATACTTAACAAATAAAAACCAAAAAAGAAGACAGAATAGATCATAATCTTGCCTTGTGAGATTCCTCAGTTTTCTCCTTGTAGTAACAATTGAAGCAAACAAACCATGCACTTTTTTCGTCATACAGTTGGCAAAGTCCACCAACTTGGGGTGACAAGCTACATCATTTGACAGGATACCCCAAGGCTTGCAATAGATGAAAGGAATGGGCTACCAATTCTTGGCATGGACAGGAGTGTCTACATTCACAGTAAAACTAAGCCAAACCACCCAAAGTGTTACACATACATTCCAATGCTGCTCAAGACTGCAGCCACTCACACAGTATCCGACCACCAACAAGAACATATTCAAAAGGAGACATCCAGGGGGTGAGAGAGAGAGAGAGAGAGACCTTTGAGGGATCAAAGACTACACAATGCAAGTTGAAAGTATGCGCTTTTGAATCCATCACCCCAGTCACCACCCTTGCCCTTGATACTGATGTGTACCAATATATCAGACAATAATGCAAGCTTTAAGACAAAAGCATTTCCATGAGCAGAGCCTCCATGCACACCAACCTTCCCTCTCTCCAGTGGTATATTGATAACAGAACAACACCATCCACAGAGCAAGAGAGAGTATGGGAAGCTGGATTGTTATCTGTCAGTCAAGAGTTCCTCCTGAGTAGCAACTGCTGCAAATATAACAGCAGAGATGAAATAGAGAACAGCAGTCGTCATGGTGGCCCACAAAGTGCCCTTAGGTCAAGATAGTGAGATCTGCTACAGTTTGCAACCCATCAAATCTTTGTTTAGTTCTACTCAGAATTTGCACTTTAGATATATGCAGAGAGATCCATCCAATACTTAAAACTGGGCATGGTGCTACCAGTGTATGGGCAGCAAGTTAAACCCACTGGTGTCATGGATGACAGGTGAAACCCATGGAAACCCTCCCTGGGAGAGAGTAAGGGAAATAGAGTGAAACTTGCCTGGATCATTCTGTCAAGGAGATGCGAAGAATGATTTTGTCATTCCTGTGGTTTTGTCAGTTTTCTTCATTTTTACAGACAGATTTTGTCAGCCTATGAGATAATATCAGCCTCCACCCTGCAAAGCAAAACAGGCATGTAGGCTGATGCATGTCACCTCAAACTCATTCATCACAGTTGAGGTGCAGACTGAGAAGTATTGCCACTTGCTTGAGCCTTTCGCCAGGAGAGCAAGTCATCTCAGCTAAACCATTGCTCAAAGGTTATAGAGATCTCAGATCTGACAACATACCAGCAAACAGAAGATGGAGGAGACCCAACCACCCTGAAGAAAAACAGTAGATTTCTTCATCCATGATTACTCAGAAACTTCCCACAACAATCACCTAATTGCAAACATAACAACATACAATATGCAAAGCTGTGCAACAGAAACTGATCTTCAATGGCACTGAGAGAAACGCCTCCCAGTCAAAAACATGCGAAGGCAACACAAGCACATGAGCAGAAGGCTGTGCCAAAGTCCAGCAATACCCATAATCCTGTCAAACCATCCAAGTGAGTGGTCAATGGAACAAAAAGACCTTCATAATACAGTGCAAAAGAAGGGTGAGAACTCCATGTTCATATTAAGGTATCTAGCCTCCAAGTCTGAACCTCGATTCAAGTACAGACACACCACAGGTGTAAGGAATGAAGAAAATCATGACACGAAAGTCTGGTGTATGAATTGAATACTTACGCCAGCCCAGAAAATTCTAGGAGGGAAGCAGAAGTTTGCCATTATACTGTCAAGCACTATTTCAAGAGCATCACACCAGGTACATGCCAACTGACAGAAAGAAGAAATCAAGTTTCATGCAATCCCTAAGCATCCATCATGGCCCAGCTGGTATTCAAGAGTACCTCTGCCCTTGGGTTCTTCTTCTGTAACCCTTGGCTTTTACAAGACAATAATGTTCCAGCAGATGATATCCCCCAGCACCTTGATATGAATGTTGAAGCATTTATGCAACAAGAAACAAACAGTAGATGATGGTGGTGCAGCAATGGCGCAAAACATCTTCAAGAGGGCCTGGCTTGCAGTGAAGTTTGCAGTCCCAGTATCTTCTTCGTCACAAAGGTTGTCATGATCCCGAAGGTAGTAGTAGTGTATGCAAGAAAAGGGATTTCATCAGCAACGGTAGTGTCCTTCTTCATCAGATCCCCAAGTTCCAGGGATACAGCGAAAGGGCTAGATCGCTAAACCCTAAACCTTAAAACCCTCTTGTGATTTCTCCAACAACACGCAGGAAACAACAAGATGAGGAAACTAGATTCCGAGGAAGCACAAACTGCACTCCTTGTAGTTGAGATCCCCGAGCTCCAGCGACTACTGAAGCAGCAAAACGGCAAGCTCCTAAAACACTAAACCATCAACCCTGAATCTCTTGTCCCTTCTCCAACAGACAACATGCAGGAAACAACAAGGTGGAAACTAGATGACGACAAAGCACAATGAACTGCACTGCTCGTTGTAGTCGAGATTTCTGTAGTCATCATTCTTCTTTTGTCGTGCAGATCCACAAGTAGATTGTTCACTTGCTGCATTTGGAATGAATTGGCTGCAACTTTGGTCATGACAAGAGTCTTCTGATGGTTGGTGTATGTAGATGATGGGTGGTGGCTTGCTTGCTTCATTGTCTCCACCAGTTGCTGCTGCTGCTTCCAAAGCTTCTGGATGTTGCAGAGATTTTCATGGACACCCAATTTGGAGAAACGCACATCCTGGCTCCACACGCTTCTTGCATGTGGCTCAAGGTTGCGGAGGAAGAACAACCCACTGGCATCTTACAAAGCAACGGTGGTTCAGTTGCAGAGAACAAGAGCTGGGGTATTTGTCTAGTGGTGGTGGTCAGATGCTTGTTGCAAGCGTGGGAAGAAAGCAGCGGAGGTGTGTGGAGAATGTGATGGTGGTGAGATGTTTGAGGAAAACGGAAGGAGAAGAGGTGCTGCCGAAGCGAGCAGTGATCGTCGGGGCAGGTCCTGCAGGAGCTTTGCTTGCGTTGCTCCTTGCTAGACAGAATTGGAGAGTCGATGTGTTTGAGAGCAAACACTGGGATGGTGATCACTGGGCAGCTGGAGAACCTGCTGGATGGAGCGTCATGCTGGGCGGTCGAGCTGCTCATTGTCTTGAGAAGGTGGGCTTGAAGGAAGAGGTTTGGCTGAAGGGTGTTGTTTGCACGGGTCGCACTACAATCAGAGGTATGCCCAAGAGAGAGAGACCCTAAACCCTAAACCCAAGAGAGAGAGAGAGAATGAGATGAAAACATGCTTTCATGCAAAAACATGATCATACAGTGTGTGTGTGTGAGAGAGAGAGAGAGAGAGAGATGAAAACAAGAACGATTTTTTCAGCTGAAAGCTCCATGCAAAAACATGATGATCCATACATGACTACTGTGTGTGTGCACATGCATGCACAGAGAGAGGTTTGACTCCCAAGTACCAGGCTTACGGCTATGACATGCTAGCAATTCCGCAAGCAGAGTTGGCAGCAGTGTTGATCAACTCTGGTCTGAGCAACCATCCTTCACAAATCTTCTATCACTTTGGCTGGTCCTTGCAATGCCTTCATCCAGATGAGGCAACTACTGAGTTCAGTCATCTGTGTGAAGATGGTGACGGTGGTGGCAGCAGTAGTGTGGAGAAGATGTCAGTCACAGCTGATCTCATAGTTGGAGCTGATGGTTTGCACTCCAAAACAAGAGAGGAGCTGGAGTGGAAGACTCCCTCATTCTCATCTTCATTGCAGCAAATCCCTGCTGGTCGACATCTGCGGTACAATCTTTTCTCTCTCATTCTAGTAAGAACTCATGAAGTAGGATGATCACAAATGTTGAACCACTCACCAGACTGAAGTCAAGAAAATGCAGATGTGTATCAAGAAGGGAAGAGTGGTTTCACATGATCTGGCTATCTGACATATGGTTCATGCTGAGCATTTGTTTGTGTGGTGGTGGGTCAGGCTCAGGGTCCCAATGGATGTGGTAGGGACACAAATAGATGAAGCAGGGAGAGTGCATGGACCCAGCATGCTTGTTGTGGTCAGGTCTTCTCGGCTTCTGTGGGGTCTTCCAAATTGTGACGGAACAATGGCCTTGACACTTCAAGGTATCAAGGGTTCCACCACATCTGATGTGTCCAAAGAGATGTCAGAGAGCTTTCCAGAGGTACTACAACAGAAAAGCGCTCTTTCTAAACTACCATGACCCAACTCCATATTGCAACCATCCTGGGGCAGTTTAGAGGAGGACATGACATGGCATGAATTTCTGTCCTACTTTTTTCCCCACGTCCAGAAAAGGATCAATGGTGGTCACAGAAGCTGTTGTGGATTCCTGTTATTGAGACCACTCAGTTCTTATGCTATTATTGAGTGTGCAGCTAGCGGAGATCTTTTCAGTTGATGCAGAAGCAACGAGGCAGTTAGCTGGAGCCAAAGAGCGGACCCAAGGCACCGTTGTAGCCACAACATTCAACTACAAGCAAACAGTAAAGCTTCAAAACATTTTGGGAATTTTGTTCTTGATATGATGTGTTCTGGACACTAGTGTTTGAATGTGTTTTGCAGAAGAATGGGTGTAGTCACATGGTGTGGAGTTTTCATGTGACATACCTGCTTAGGTTTTGACAAGAGCAGCTTCCATGGCTGGGTCAGGTGCTGATTGGTGATGCTGCACATTCACTGCTAAATGTCACCCACTTGGGAACTGGTTTGGCTCTTGAGGACTGCCTGGTGCTTGGTCGACTGCTTCAGGAATCTCTTGTTGCTATATCCAATTCGCCAGAGACTAGAGATGGACAAGTAGCTGAATGTGTGACTGCTGCTCTGGCCCGATTCTCTGAGGAGCGCATGCCAGAGATGACAGCAGCTGCAAATCTCTGTTCTGAGGTTGCAAAAACCAACATGTAAGGAGAAGAATCATCCTTGCTGTTTAGTGCATTGTGTGTGAAGATAGATTGTGGATTGATCTTGAAGCTTGGGAAAGGTTTTTTTCACAAAAGTGAAATGGGTGGGAGGGACACAGGTTTCAAGTGGAGCTTCAACAAGCAATCATGAGAGTCATAGCACGAGTTTTGCCAAAGATACAACCATGGCAGAAGTCTGCCAATACAAAGGTTATCTCTGTCAAGCAATTGGCAGGGTGGCGGGCGAGAGAAATTGTGCTGGTGCGAGTGGCACTTGTCTTTGCTCTCCTGCTCATGCTTATTAGAGCAATCCGCCTTGTTCGCCTTGGTATGAAAGTAATTTTGCCAGTCACCAACCTTTTGAGATAATAGCACAAATTCTTCTTTGATGCCAATGTGAGTCTCACCATTACTCAATTGCATTCATGATGAAACAAGAAGACAAAAGATAATCCAAAGTCAAGTTGTAAGTCAAGCATCTCCCACCTTTTAGTGTCAGACTCCCTAGCAGACATTATGTCGGAATGTTGGATTTGTAGAGTATCAGGATGTCTTAATGGATTCAGAAATGCCAAGTTTTGTTCCATACATTTCCACTTCTTCTAGATGGTTTGGGAAGAACTGGGCATGGTTGGTGCATTGGGATTGTATATGCTTTTGCAGAGGAGACTGGGGAACAGAGTGCAGTTGCAAAATGCAATGCTGCATGAAGCTTTGTTTTCTTCAGGAATTTAGGATATAGGATTTTTTATTTTAGGTCTGAATTTGAGGGTCAACAACAGTGGTCAAGGGGCTGAGGATTGTGGAAATCCTAAAGCAGGCCTGATGCATCTCTGTTGGGATTTTTAGGGTTTAGATTTTCTTTCGTTAGACTGAAGGATTAGATTGTAAAGGTTTAGATTTCAGGATTGGGTACTGGTCAAATTGAACGTGTATTTTTGCAGAACTGCACATTTCCATAAAGTACCTGGAATTATGACAAGTTTATGGCAAAGATTGGAAGCCGGGTTCTCATTCTCCATTGAGCTTGAACTAGAGGAGCATTGTGGATCACTTGCCAGCTCCACAGTTTATTAGAATGCAACTCCTCAAGTTTCCAAGGGAATGAATTCCTAAAACAATCAGAGATCGGTCAGTCTACAAAGATCAGTAATGTCCAATAGCTCTAGTTAATAGCAAAGGTGAATCAGAGTCCTCTGTGCTCTAGGTGATTTTGAAAGGCGACCAGATGGGTATGGCATCCACCAGGGGTTTTCAAAATTTTGGTTCTTTGCAACTGTCATAACAAGGTCCTCATGATCATTGATAGTCTTTCCAGTAGTTTCACAGTTGTTTATCATAAAATACTGCGAAATTGGTAGAGATGGGGTGCATGTGAAGGGAAACAAGTTGGCAACTAACTCAGCCCTTCACAATAACAACTACAAATTTTGTGTTGCAATCCCCTAAACAGTTATGGGTGTTTTTGTGAATAGGGATTCTGGAATCTACCTTTTAAATAAGCCCATGCACTAAATTGTTCTGAGAAGATGCATAATAGAATTTATTTGATCAGCAATTCACCAGTATTGTGTATGTATACGGCTTAGGACTTAGACTTCATGAGGTGTGAAACAATTACACTTCTATGACTTCATGTGTATGTAGAAAATAGTGTAAAAACAAGTCATTTCTTTTTTTGGGGAGGTCGAAGGGGGTGGGGGGTGGCAACTTTAGATTGTTTCTGGTGATAGGGCTATCAAAGGGGCCCATTGTGAAAAACAAAACAAAAAAGAAAAAACCTTAAAAACATTTGTGTTTTGGGATGCATGACAACCAATTAAATCAATTGATATGAATCATAACAAGTACCCAAGCTCTTGTAAAGTCATAAGCCAAAAATGATAATAAACAAAGTTAAGAAAAAAAATTCTACCCAAGCAATGAGGCATCGCAAATTGCACTTAAAAATGTTCCTCCAAAATATTTTTAAAAATAACATCACAATTTGTCTGATATACTTTACGCAAACATTTGCTTGTATTGTATATAGGTGGTTAACCAGAAATGACTATTGTAGTCTCATATATTGATAGAAAATGCTTTTATTTGGCGAGCATTAAAAGTATGATGATTTTTTTTGTGAAGGGCCAATCAAAGTGACTCATTGCAAAAAGCAATATTGAGCTTTGAGATGCACCCACATTTGAATGCACTCACAACTAATTAATATGAATTGCAAGTATGCATAGTTATAGATATATAATATATACACTTACATTTGCATGTCCTAAAACATTTACACAACATCATTTAAGTGTAAATGATTTACACTCACACAGGATTTATATGCTGTGTATACGACTATTGACACTTGCATGCACAAGAATTGCAATCAACAGTCCAACTGACATTTCAGATAAAACCCATAAAAACCCATTACTTGGAATCATTTGTTGAGATTGAGTTGCAACCTTTGTTGCACGATGTTGATGCGCTTCTGAACAAAATGGTTGATTCAGTGTGTGTAGGTTTGACGCCTGTTGTGCACTGTGTTCCATGAAGATGCACGCCAAAGAATTTAGTTGTTCAGCAAATTGCCTTGAACCAGTGCACTTTTGGATCAAAACCCCACAATTAGTTAGTAATTTGTTGAGATTTGGTTCGAACTTTTGTGCATGATCATGATCACGTCCTTCTGAACAAAAAGTCGGTTTAGGGTTTAGGGTTAATCTGATGATTCTACAGAGTTGTCATAACAAGTGCACTGGAGTTCAGAAACAGGACAGGCGACAAACGCTGGCATAACTAACACCCGCACCCTCCCTCCAGCCTGACCTCTATATATCCTTTATACATCCTTGTGAAGAACAGGGTATATCACACTGATACATATTGATGGCAACCCAGTTCAGTGATATATCTGTCTTGCAGGTCTCAAATGCACTTCCAAAATGTTCAGCTCTGTTGCATATACTTTCACTATTACCAGAAAAGCATGACCTGGTCTACAGCCCCACTGGACTAACTAATTCTCTTGAATGGGAAATAAGTACACATAGCTGTTTGAAGAATGTTGCAGACCTTCTACCACTAAAAATCTAAACCCACTAAAACGCCACTAACTACACTAAGTGGTGACCCGAGGTTGTCACCACTAGAGGATGAAAAAAAATAGTTAACTTAGAGGTTGTCACAACCCGAGGATGAAAAAAAATAGTTAAAGTAGTTAACTTTGTAGTGGTAGAAGGTCTGGAATGTTGAGGCATTTTCCAATGTTGGGCGGTTATCAGAAACAAAGACTGACCCCTGATGGTTATCATGAAAGTTCTTAGGGTTTAGAACCACAGTTCTCCCCCAAAACAAAAAAAACAAAAAAAAACCCGCTCTGACATTTGTCGCAGTTCTGAAAATTTGGAAAAATCAAATAACCACCAGTTCTTTGAGGATTTTGAAATAACCAGAACCGATGGTAGCTTTTCTCTGATTTTGATTTTTGTCAAAGTACTGGAACCCAGAAGCTGTTCTCTATTTCTGAAATAATCTAAAAGACCAGAACCGTTGGTTATTAGCAGAATCAAATGCGCACCCAACACGGGTGTTTTCTTTGGGCAAAACTATTTTTTGTCTCTAAGCTTTATGTGCACCTGAGAACCTAACACTAATTGGGTTTGTTCATCATTCTGCTTTTGGCAACCACTTTCCTCAATAATGTGCTTTGCCTAAGAATGATCCCAATATGACCCAATTTCAGTAGCTTGTGTCAAAGCTTGGTGAAAATTCTGAAGGTTTGTCAAAAGAAGAGTGTCATCATCCTTACATTCTCAACTTGTAGAGGTGCCTGGAAAACAATCTCAGGCAATGATTTGGATGTGGCCTCTCAAAAAGATTTTGCGCAACAGAGCGACATTTGATATATTTGTGACTAAACTTTCCTAGATGAGTAGTTAGTTATCCCCTAAAGTATCCCAAACCGGGGAGGAAATGAGAACTCAGGATGAAAACAGTGTGCATGGAAAACAAAAAACAGGGGACCAAATTAGTTTTTCTCACCTAAATTGGTCCTCTGGGGAGTTCACTCATCCCCAGTTTTGGATTTGCCTTACCTGCTCCTTCACTACTGCACATATTCATCCTTAAATCAAAGCCTTGTCAGAATAAGATCCTGCGAATCATCTGAACTGATACCCAGTTTCATATACCCATACATAATTTCACTCACTTAATGTAAACACTCCAGATTGTGGATAAAACATGACTAGAGGATCAAACTAGGGCCCAAAGATAGGGGGTTGCTCTTTATGGATAACTATGGAAGGAATCAATTTTTTCCCTGGCTGTTTTGGAAGAATTGATGTGCATGTGAAAAAGCCATCCTGATGTCCCTTTTCTAGTATAGTGCTCACTGGTAACCTTCTGTGAAATCAGACTTGATTTTGACAAGCTGAAGAGAAGAGCATCATCTGATACAAACACATCTCCGATAGAGAAGACCAATGTATACCAGTGGTACCCAAATTCCAATGATCTAAAAGCTGCCCAAAACAAAAACAAAACTCAGATCCAATCACTATGATACATTATGGCATACAACAAGCATGCAGAACATATTCCCAAAGGCACAAAAGTAACAGATTCCCCAGAGGCCTTTAAAAAAGATCACAGGAGCATCCAGAGACACATTTTTTCATGTCACACTGCAAAAAGTTTTGATCTGCTGCACAAACTTACTTCAGAAGACGCTCAGTAGCCCCCATCAAGCTCTCCAACAAGCACATTTTTGAGCTAGTCTTTGAGTGCCTTTTGTGTACCCTGCATGGTTCTGCATAGAACCACCCAATGTTTTTGCTTTCTCTGTGAAAGTGTGTATATATATATAGTTCTGCATGGAAATCCAGCCCCTCTGTGTGTGTGTGTGTGAGAGAGAGAGAGAGAGAGAGTGAGGATACCTACCAACAAACAGCATAGATTTCCGCTTTGAATAATAGCAATACAGTTTTTTTATTTTTGCATAAAAACAAGGTCAAACCAGTCAAACACTGCGACAAAACCATGCGGCTCTGCACAAGGCTGAGCACCATGAGCCAAGAAATGTGTGGAATGGCGCTCCTCTGATGGGGGCTGTTAGAATCCCCCACCCCCCCCCCCCCCCAAAGACTTGCAGCAATGGATTGGGTGTCGGGTAAAAGACAAAATGGTGATGCAATCCTCAACTGATCAAATAACTAGAGGAGAGTGAGAAGCATCAAAAAAGGAGGTTGGCGAGGCCTATAGTCAAATCTAGAGACCAAATCTTTTGCAACTTGGTGTGACTGGACAAAAAGTCACTATAATTGGTGTGAATGCAACAGATTTTAGGGTTTCGTCTTTTTGTTTGATTATTGTCAATGGCCATCAACTTTTGCGTGCTTGCGGTGAATACTCATTCTATTTCTACTACAAGGAATGCATGGGTCGACGACCTTGTTTGTTTGTGTGTTATGGAAGATAGGAGTTGCGTCGAACAATGGATGGTGGAGGGAGCAACTGCATTGAAGAAAGTTTGCAGAATGGACGGTAGGAGGTAAGAATAAGAAGTAATGTGAAGAAGAAATGAGGCAAGTTCTTTATGGTATGTATTTTTCTTGTTTTGAGTTCTCAAACTACTAAACTAGTTGTTTACAAAACTCCGTTGCGCTAATGACTTAGCAGAATAATTGTTCAGATCAATGTAAAACAAAATATGAAAGGTTGATGCCGAAATATGATGAAGAATTGAGGAGTGTGAGCCATAGAACAAAGGGGCATATAAAAGTCTGGGAGCATCTGGGAATGGGGATATTGAATTGCAGTGTTGTAGATCTATGTTATAAATAAGAGAGAGTACCAGAAACCTCAAGGGGTTATCCTTAAGGTGAGGCAAGATGAGACAAACAAGATCAAGAATGAAAAGGAAACTTGAAAAGAGAAATTTATCATGCACTCTTACATAGGAATATGTCCTACTGAGTGGCTTTAGACGAGCCTGGTACCTACGGCTCAAAATCAAGTTCTATAGAAGCATTTAGATTCAAAGGTCTCCAAGTTTTTAGGTCTTCAACTGAAAGAAGTCGAAATACACTGCATTGTTGCATTTAGTGGGAAAGTGGTTAGCAGCTCACATGGATTGAGTGAACCTTGAGAATTCTGACTTCAAAGGCCATACTTCGATAGAATCTCAATTCCTAGTAATATGCATAGGAATTGGGTGGTCAATAGTTCATGGCCATTAAGAAGATGTAAGCTACAAATTCAGGAATTTGTAATGAATCTACCAATTAGAAGATACGAGAGTTGATTATGTTGAAACTAAAGAATTATCAACTGAAGCCTTCATTGACACTAGAACATCAGGAATTCAAGGAGTGTTTATTATAGGGTGCCAAAAGATTTGATTTTGTTTAGATTGATTAGATGTAATCAGGTTCTCTATTTGTATTTTCCAATTTCTTTTAGTATCAAAGCTGGTTCAGATCTGGTGACATCAGTCAAATTTATGTATGTTTGGGTATGACGATAGTTGAAATATTATGTCATCATATAGTGCATATGAGGTTGGTACAGATGATGTTATACAAGAGATTCATGAGCAATGAATACTCGCTAGGTTTGATTATCCAAGGAGGCAAGATGGACCTCAAATAGGAGCAATAATTCTACGTTTATTAGGTTGTGGCGTAGTGACATTTGTAAGTATAAATCCTAATGAAGCTCGAGTTGGGGATGTGACAATAGAAATAGCTCATAATGGTTTTTATACATGCACTCAAGTTTGGTTGAAATTAAGGAATGAAGCAAGGGGATGGGGGTCGACCTCAAAGCTATAGAAGCAATATCATTACACCTCATACCTTGCGTAAAGTCTCACCTTCAATTCTTGAAAGGTAGCGCAGTGTGCTTAGAATAAGAGACGTTTGGATTCCCAAGATTTTTGTTTCGCCTAACCACTTTGTCAGGTTGTACATCCCTAGTGTGGAAGACTTGTTTCAGAATGGAAATCACCTTCTTAAGGTGGAACATTATGGATCAAGATCCTACATCATAAGTTGGAGGATATGGCATAGTTCAGAGGAAAGGTGGCAGTTCTAACAAAAATCCACATATGAACAAATCTTCTCCACTTTCCCATTTGATGTTGTACCTTTCAGACCAGTAGGAGAAGGAGATTAGCTTGAGTTTTGAAATTGAGTCACAGATGGTTGCTTCTTGACAAGAAGTTTGTCACACTTGGCATCCTAGGTTTAGTAAAGTCACAATTAGAAACTACAATCAATGGAAATCCTTGGGGTTTGCACATCTAAAAAGTAGTTGTTTTGATGCTTCTGAAGCATAAGTAAGGTGGTTGCTAGTGTTGTTATGTCATTTTCCAAAATAGTAGTGTGTTTGTAGGACAAGGTAGAATCTTTCAAAAGGGAATGGTATTTCATGCTTTCTGTGAATACCATCTCTGTCCCAATGGCATTGGGGTCCTTTTGACTCAACAGGATCAGAAGAGAATGAGAAGCTCAAGAGGAATTTGTCTACTTAAAAGTGGTCCAAAGGCATTTGTGCAACTGAAAAATGTTGCAAACTTAGCTTGAAGTTGAACATTACAAAATGACTAGCCCACAAGGGTGGATGAACTGTTTTTGGGGCGAGACCACGAGGATGTTAATGACTAGGCAAAGAAGCTCACCATGGCTGCTGAAGTGTGAGACCTAAATGTAGATAAATTCTTCAAGATTGCGAAGTTAAATTTGAGAGGTAGGGCTAAGGAATGGTTTAGGAGGTTGCAACCAACACTAGTCGATTGGGCTAAGTTAACGAATCTAATAGTGCAAAAGTATGGAGATGTTGATGCTGAAGACATCAAGATGAAGCTTGATGCCATCAAACAAGAACCCAAGGAGAGAGTTCAAAAATACTTTGAACATCTCAACAAATTGTTTCAAAGGGGCAAGATACAAAACACTGAATAGAAAAGAAGATTTTTGGCTAGATTCAAGCCTAAAATTCAAAAATTGTGTGTGGTGAGGACGTTTACAAATATTGAAGAACTAGTGGGTGTTGCAATAAAACTAGAGAAAGTGTTGGGTGAGCTTGGAGAGGTTCCATATGAACCTTTGAAAGAGGAACAAGAAAAGGGAGTTTCAAAGACAATAATGGAAAAGTAGGTCACTTCTTTGAACAACACGCTTATTAATTTATTCAAGGGAAATGTGCGCAATCTTAATGCATCATCCTTTTCCACCATGTTTGGCAGATGCTAGATCTGCAAAGGAGGAGACCATTCGGGCACTACTTATCTAAGATTAAATGAGCCACAACCAAAATGTGCCAAATGTGGCATGCCTCATAGGATAGAGAATTGTGGGATAAAGTGCTCATTTTGTTCAGGTCTAGATCACTCGGAGGACAGGTGTTGGAAGAAACCTAAGGACAAGAAATCACATTCTAGAGTAGCAAACTTTTTGGAAGTATTGTTGAATGATGAGGAGGCAACTAGGCAATAGCTCAACAAGTTGTGTGGAAATGAGAATATCTTTTCATACACTCGAGTCCTAGGAGAAGAATGCCTGTTGAAGTGGCACTAAGAGGCATTATACCGTCTTTTGAAGTTGCAGGAAAGTGGAGAAAAGTGAATCAAGAAACCTCAATCAAGTCTAAAATTCTTTCCCACTTCATTAAAGGAAAAATTTCCCTTTCACCCATGGAAACAATCTTGATGATACTAGGGGAACTAGAACACCTCAAGAGTCTAGTGAGATTAGCTAGACGGAAAAAGGATGCAGAGGCAACAGACAATCAAATGTCTATAGTTTCAGCAACTCCAACACTTAGGCAAATCTGCATCAACAAAACAGATAGAAGCAAAACACTCCACTTGCTTGTGGAAATAAATAACTATGTGGTGGAAGGATTTGTAGACATTGGAGCATCTATGTTTGTCATGGTTGTTGCAGTGGTTAGAGAATTGGGAATAATGCATTCAGTTGCAAGATCTAAGACTTACAAAGCCACATTAGGAGTCATTACATAAGCTTTGGGTTGAAATGGTGTGGTATTAGTCAAGGTTGGAAGCATATAATGCACTATGACCTTCATGGTAGTGGATATAGATAGTTATGATGTACTGCTTGGATTGGACTTTTTGATAAAAATTGGAGCCATTGTGGATGTGGAACAAGGTTTAATACAAGTAAGGCACGATCCAGGAACTAATGTAGAAGTATTACCATTAACTATGGTAAATATGCTACAGATAATGAACTCAGAGACTTTGATGTGAGATGTTGTTGATGCTTTAGAAAACACACATCTCAATGGAGATTTAAACATGGCTATTGGGAATCCATCTATGTGTGATCCCATTATGGATAGACAAATGGATGTGTTTGATGCGCTCCCAACTCCTTGAGGGACTTAAATGTGAATCCAAATTGAAAACATCGGAAGAGTAAGGAGTCGAGGCACATTCCCTGGCTCGCAGCACTTTAGAGGGGTAGAGGGGCATGTTCGAGCTTCGGGATGGGACTAGGAAGAATTGACAAGCTTCAACTATTCACATGAACCTGCACAAAACCAACACAAGGTGGTTAATGCATAGTTGGAGCACTTTTGGTGCTAGGACGAGCCATGGGCAACTTGGATTCACAAGACTCACCACGACCCAGACTTGGGAGAAGCCACCACCTTCCCCCTTATAGTATACTATGTGCCTCTCCACGAGGCCCACATTCAAATGACAATTGTCCCGAGACTCCCAAGTGAGAGGCTCGAAATTGCAAAAGTTGGGACTCCTACAACTTTGGGGGCCCATAACTTCACATGCAGACCTTGAATCGAGATGAGGTCTAAAGCAAAATTTTAGCCCTTGTTAAGAGTTTTCCAATAGTATGTCGCACGCCACCTACATGCAAGGAAATTGGGTCAATTCTTGACTTTTAGTGGTTGGGAGTCAAATTGCCAATTTGACTCTTGGCCCTTCTTTTGGCCATAACTTGTGTTTCAAATGTCCAAATGGGTGATGCAAGCCCATTTAGACAGCTAAGTTTCAATATCTTTCCAATGATATGAAGAATTTTTCAATCCATGAGGTTTTGACCCCTGCAATCGCTCTCTAAACATTTGGGAGTCCACCGGAACTCCAACTCCCAAAGTGGGAGTTCCCTTGGGCTTGCGATTAAAGCTAGGGTTGCGACAATGTTGGTGTCAGATTCAAACACTTATACAAATGATGATTGTGATGAAGGGACTCAACTGGTTGAACTGAATGGTGATGAGCCTAAGTTTGGGAATACTAAACTTGAAAATCTGGTGTTGTTAGAGGGACCACCATAAATTTTGCAATTGATATTGCAAAAACAAGTTGATGATTTTATGGAAGAGGAAATCACAAATGCTGACGACTATGTTGATTGGATTAAGTGGGTTTATAATGCAGAGAAAGGAAAGTAGGCCATCTTTGAATCTACAAACTGTGTAAAAGTGCCTATACTACTACAAGTCCATCAAACAGATAGTGGTGATGCTCACAACAATTGCAAAGAGCAATTGGTGTTGCTTGACAACCATGAAATGAGCACAAGATGGGAAGATATCTGCTAGAAGATTCAGGTTGATCATAACCTAAATGAGGAAAAAAAGGCAACAGCTCTAGAAGGTCTTAGAGCGTTTACCAAGATGTGTTTGCTTGGAACAAAAGGGAACTAGGCTATTGTACCATTGGAGAACATTTCGTAGACACACAAGGGTTTTTGCCTTGCAAGGTGTTTCCTGGTCAATTATCATACTAGGAAGAAGCAAAGGTGAAAAAACAGATTGATGTTCTGGTGGATCTAGGTAAAATGAAACCTAGCAATTCTAAATACACATGCCATGTTACCATGCCAATAAAAAGGGATGGGAGTAGGCGTTTTTGTGGAGATTATTGGCCACTCAACATGCAAACTCATTAGGATTCATTTCCAATGCCTCTTGTTGATGATGTGATTTCCCAACTGGGGAAATTAGCCTAGTTTACTGCATTAGATTTGTAGTCTGGTTTTTGGCAAATTCAAATGGTTCCTAAAGACATGAAGAAAATTACATTAATTACTAACACAGGGCTATATGACTAGACAATCATGCCATTTGGTTTCAAGAATGCAACGAGCACCTTCACCAGGACAATGTCAATAGTTTTTTAAAGAGTTTGGAGACAAATTCCTGAAGATATTTGTTGACGATCTCAATATACACAACGAAAATTGGGAATAACGTCTTCAACACTTGGATGTTATCTTTTTCAAATTCAGAGAAGTGAACTTGAAATTGAACCTGAGTAAATGATGTTTTGCTACAAAAAAATCACGTTTTTAGGACATGTGGTGAGTAATGAAGGCACCAAATTAAATCTTGGATTGATGCAGCATTACATATTCCAAAACCAAAGACAATTACCAGCAGCAGGTCTTTCCTAGGACTGATTGGATATTAGCGAAATTATGTTCGGGGATATTCATGGTTGGTTGCTCCATTATTTGAGTTAATAAAAAGGGACGTTGCTTTTGTGTGGAATCTAGATTGTCAACAAGCATTTGAGGCTTTAAAGAGAGCATTTATAGTTGCTCCAATGCTTGTGCGCCTTGATTTCAAGAAACCATTGTGTCTTGATGTTGATTAGTCACCAAAGGGTGTTGGTGCCATCTTGTTTCAGAAGGAAAGCAAACTTGAGAGAGTGGCGGCTTATGCGAGCAAAAGTTTAACATCAGCATAAAGGAAATTCCACCCCATGGAAGGGGAATTCTACGCACTAATATGGGGCATTATGCATTTCAAACAATATCTGCATAAGAATCATTTTATTTTGAGAACGAATCACAAGCCACTTGAATGGCTAGCCACAGTGTTAGATGCGCATGGTAGGAGAGGTAGATGGATTGATATGTTATAGGATTTGAGTTTTAAAATACTACACCGACCAAGGCTAAAGCATACAAATGTTGATGCTTTAAGCAGAAATCCAATGGGGCAAGCCATGGATGATGACGATTTCAGTGAATAAATCCAGGATATTGGGACTGTGCAAACTAACTTAACTGAAACAACAGAAAAGATATTCTCTATTTAATATGGTAAGGATTTAGATTGGTTTAGGAGATAGTTAAGGAAACTGACAAAACACCATAGATGTTTTGGCATTAACCACTGGTGTTGTTCAGATGACCACCAACTATTTATGCTTGATGTTGTAACTGAAATAAACTAGGATGAGGAGACTAACTCAGTTATGGAAAATGTGGAAGCAACAAACAATGAAGAAATTCAAAATTCAAGAACCATTGATGGTAAGCAAACACTAAAGAGGGAGCTAAATAAATATTATGATCACAACAACAATTAGAGTTGGTGTTGGTTGCTCAAGAATTATATGAATTTGGTGACCACGAATTAGGTCATACAAAATTTGATGAAGAAAAAACACGCGGAATGGATATAAAGAGCATTGACATTTGGAAGGATGCAACTTGTTTAAAGTTGTTGAAAGGAGACATACTACCAAGCAAAGTAGACCTTGAGGAAAGCAAGAGGGCCAAAAAGATAATAACCAATTATTGTTGGAAAGAGCAGAGGCTCTACTTCAAGGGTCTATTTGTGCCCAAAACCAGAGGAAAGAATGGCACTTGTAATACAAATGCATGAAGATTTGGGGCATTTTGGAGAAAAAAGGACCTTGGCTGAAATCTATTGAAGATATTTCTGGCATAATTAGACAGAGGATGTAAAGACAGTTGTGAAAGTGTGCAAACAGTGCAAAATGGTGAGAAGCATGGGTAGCATGCGCTTTGAAGATGAAGAAATGAAAAGCATCCCTATTTGTGAATTGTTTTATTGGGTTGCTCTAAATACTAGAAGGTCATTGCTTGAAACCAAGTCAGGGAATAAATACATTCTTATCATTGTTGACCATTACTCAAAATGGTGCGAGGCGAAGGCTGTGGCTAACCATGGTGCTAAGACAACAGCAAAATTCTTGGAGATGATGTGATATGTAAGTATGGAGTCCCCAAGTTTGTTTTGATTAATAATGGCAAGGAATGGGTAGTAGAATTTGATGTTATGTGTAAGGATTATGGCATCCAACATCAACACATAGCACCCCAATGGCCCTAATGCAATGGGATGGTGGAGCGTTTAATCAAGACTATCAAACATGGCATCACCATATTCTGTGCAACACCCAAAAACATAGATTGTTGGGATGAGCAACTGGCCAAGGTCATGTTTGGGTATAGGTGTGGAATTCAGGCTAATACTAAGTTTTCTCCCTTTATGATTATGACTGGTCGTACACCATGTCTCAGGGCTGACAATTACATGCACTCTTTGACTGTTGTGATTGATGACAATGTGGATGTAGAAGTTACTACAACACAATTCCTATAGAAGATGAAACTGATAACAAGCATACATGAAAATGTCTTACTTAATGTGGAGCAAGCCAAGAAACAAAAAAAAACCTATACTACTAGAAAAGGCAAGCAAACTTTTGAGGGTTTAGTTGCTGAAAAGACAATGTTAAAATGAAGAAACCTGGGAAGAAGAAAGCTTTAACTTTGAGTTGGGAAGGTCCATAGCTATTTGTTGGATATGTAGATGGGAATGGACACTTTGATTTTGAAGAAGGTAGCCGAATATGCATCATCAAAGATGTTGATGAACATCAATGGGAAAGATCACACCGAGACTTTCAAATCTATCATGTTCTACAAGATTGAATGAAGCTGAGGGACTCATCTTTTTAAAGAACAGAAGGGTTACATATGTGATTAGATAAAAAGTCACTATAATTGGTGTGAACACAACAAATTTTAGGGTTTCATCTTTTTGTTTGATTATTGTTAATGGTCGTCAACTTTTGCGCACTTGCGGTGGAAACTCATTCTATTTTTGCTGCAAGAAATGCATGGGTTGGCAACCTTGTTTGTTTGTGTGTTATGGAGGATAGGAGCTGCGCCAAACAATAGATGGTGAAGGGAGCAACTACATTGAAGAAGGTTTGCGGAATGGACAGTAGGAGGTACGAATAAGAAGCAGTGTGAAAAAGAAAAGAGGCAAGTTCTCAGATGTATTTTTCTTGTTTTGAGTTCTCAGACTACTAAGCTAGTTGTTGACAAAACTTTGCTGCGTCGATGAGTTAGCAAAGTAGTTGTTCAGATCAATGTAAAGCTAAATATGAAAGGTTGATGCCGAGGTATGATGAAAAACTGAGGAGTCCGAGCCGTAGAACAAAGGGGCATATAGAAGTCTGATTACATTGGATCCTTGATCAAAACTGCCAGAGCTAGACTGGTATGTATGTTTATTAGGCCATAGTGTTGTAGCTTTGTCTTACACTATGTGTACTTGGTAAATATCCTTCATCCACTTGAACAAACTCGCTCATTCACTAACCCTGCAGAGCAGAGCTACACTATAATTGCCAATGCTACAATTTGCATTTTTTCTCAAAATCAAAGTCCTTCACTTTCAAATATTATACCCACTGACCAAATTCATATTTGTAATCCTTGCTGCTACTATTCATATCTATACTTCATATCTGTAATGTGTACAAGCTTATGAGCAACATTTTAGACTTTTGAGATACAGAATGGCTTTTGTCTCCAACTTGTGAGAGTCTCTCCGAGTATTAGCCTTAGAGATCGACTTTGTCTTTGACTTTCAATTAAGGGCGACTTTAGACGAGGGTCCA
>Ga0209208_10002228_pt1 | contig 27726 bp, 24 predicted proteins | sample S1TSphfallax_3_FD_187694 | JGI IMG/M metagenome (GOLD analysis project Ga0209208, IMG submission 187694) | Host-associated microbial communities from peat moss isolated from Minnesota, USA - S1T2_Fd - Sphagnum fallax MG (SPAdes) (version 2) | ecosystem: Host-associated > Plants > Peat moss >...
CATCAATGAGGCGCCACATATCCTCATCGATCCACCGCCATCCTTCTCCAATTCCCTGCCAGAACACAAACACCCAAGCATCCCATGCAAACAAAATCTCCCCTTGCACTAATGGAACCGAAATTCGCTGTCACTGATCAACTTAGGCGGCAGAACAGCTCTTGAGTTTGCAGGGCTAGAGAGTCTTGTGCACGGTCACCCATTGTCCGACTACATTCCATCCTTTTTTTGAATTATTGGGTCCATTCACGATTGGGGTACCAAAAAAGGAAAAAAAAATGTAAGGACTTTTTATGCTACTTTTGCAAATAACATTTACATGAAACAAAATTAAGTGAAAAAAATTGAATAGTCCAATATAAGATAATTCATATGTTCATGGTGATTTTTCACATTCATACATAATTGTGTATGAATATTTTACTTTAATGTAGAAAATCCCATAAAATCCCAAAATGAATTTCAATGGACAACCTAACATATTTTTTAGCAAGGTTATTTCCTACACATGTGACCTACATATAAAGGTAGACATTTTGAACCCATTGAATGTTTTTTTTATAACAAATGGTTAAAAAAACGGGTCCTTTGCCTTGTAACCATTTCCTTCAAAATTTCAAGACTTTTGAATTTTTTGGATGATTTGGTTTTTTGTCAAGTTCATCCAATGAACTTGTACTTTCATAGAAAGGGGCATGTTTTTGTTGTATAAATTTTTTGAAATCAATTGTATGACTTTATGCCTTCCTTTTGATTAATTTTTTAAAAATGTACTTTAAACATTTGATTCCTTTAGTTTATAGGACTCAAAATGAAATTTACATTGTATTGAAATTATTTTAAATATTTTAATTAATTTAAAAAACATCATTTTATCTATTGGCATACAAAAATCCACTACAATTATAATAATTTAAGATAAACAAAAATCCAAAGTCATCATTTACAATCCTTTTTCAATTAGACACTCCTTTTTGGTACCCCAATCATGAATGGACCTTCCTAGTCAATGTCCTTATCATCATGCTTGTTGGATGGTAATGTACTTCTTCATATTACCTTCCACTTCCAATTGCTATTAAAAGTAAAAAAATTAGTTTCTTACAATATAGAGGTCAATAGTGGTAGTGTAAATCCCAATATCTAAGATTTCAAATTTAGACTTGGCTTTAAGGGTTTGTTACCTTCCTTGGTTTGATTTACCCAAGTTGTGTTGTTTGATTTGATACTTAATGAAATAACTACCCTTTATTTTCCTACCGTTTATATGTTGTTTTAAACTCAACTTCCCACTATTAATGCCTTGGAGTACGAATAATTACCTCTTATACCACTTCCTTTCACCCATCTCATAAAAAACTTTCATGAACAAAAATTTCAAGTCAAATTTTTTTTCCAACAACAAATTTGAAGGTACTACGATCACAAAGTTTATGGTAGCTAGCAAAAAGGTTATTATTGCCATTGTGTTTTATTTGTTGTAATACCATCACAATCCCTTATTTTTTTCTAAAACTCATGACCATTGATTTTCCCCTTGAAAAACCCCATTAACAATGAGAAAACACAAGAAGTTGAAAATTTCCTCAAAACATAAAACAAAACCTTAACCAAATATTTGGAAACCCATCCATAATACATTCTAATTATTTTTCCAAAGTACCTTCATCTTAAATTTTCCCAAAACAAACACCTTGAAAACTTTCCTATAAAACAAAACCCCAAAATCCAACTAGGTTATGAAATTCCACATCCACAACATGGTAAGAAAATAAAAATATTACATACTTGCCAAAATTTCGGGAATGTATCCATGGCATGGTCACCAAATGTATAACCACAAAATCTTATAATTTAATTACCATGAAGGAAAAATATGTCAAGTGGAAAAAAATAACAAAAAAAATTGGAAATACATGAGAGTGAAACCTATCTTCTATTTCCTTATCATCTTGCAACAACTACAATCTTGTAGTAGCTATCATCTTGTAGTAACTACCATCGTGCAGAAGTTGCTACTAATCTATAATAATTATCATTCTACAACAATTAATGTCCTTCAACATTTATCGTCATGTTGCACCTATCGTCATATGTAAACTTGAAAAAAAATCTAGAGTGCTTGTAGACCTCTTATAGTTATTGCTTACCATCCATAACATCAATCTACCCTCTGTAGGTTTTAAAAGCAATGACTACTTTCATGTTATTGTCAATAGTGGTAGTGTAAATCCCAATATCTAAAATTTCAAATTTGGACTTGGCTTTAAGGGTTTGCTACCTTCCTCCAATAGCCCTAGCTACCTTCATATTCCAATAATAAATATAAAGAATAATTTCATCGCAAAATAAAAGAAGAATCAAACTAATAAATTAATATTCTACATCAATTAAAAAGATTATTTGCCTTACCTTCCTATAAGTCAATACAAACAAGAATAAATAATGCACTAAACCGTTAAACCCATTAACTTCATCCCTTAGGTAAATAAAATATGATAAATAAATATACCATTAGTAACTAATGAATTACTAGGATGCCCATGGCATTAATTAGTTTTGAAAGTTCTACCCTTAACAACATTAACTACATTGGATGTGATTGTGAGGCGTGTTATTATACATGTTTGAAAAGTTTTTTTTGGAGTATTATTATTGGAAGGTTGATATGATTAGACATGGAAAGACCATGTGTCTAATTGTACATCGTGTCATCTTCCCAATGTAGATGGCCAAATTAATTCATCTTTAGTGGTGATCCCCACCAGCCTATAGTGCATTTTATGTGAATAATCTTCAATGGTTGTCACAATGTTGATTTATGATTAGTGTTCCCAAGGTTGGCATATGGGATGTTTAACATTGCCATTAGAAAAATTACATATTAGAAAATAGTTTTGTTCTTGGTGCACCGTATAAACTTAGGTACCTATTTTTATGGTCAATAATAAGATTTAAAAAAACATTTCCTTTGTGATGATTCAGACTTTAGTAGGAATTGGACGATTATAATTAGGTGATTAATAATGAAGTTCACATTGCACTTGGCCTATAATTAATCTTTTCACCTTAAAACCAAGGCATCTAATAATGAAACTCATGTTGCACTTGGCCTATATTTAATTTTCTCACCTTAAACCAAGGTGTCCATTTATAGTGGATTTCATAATAGTAATTTCCTACATTATTATTTGGCTTAAGGGGATATTAACCCAACAATCGTCACAATAATCAATCCCCAATGAAAGTTCATTAAAATAAATTACCTTTTTAATAGGAATTAGGAAATCCCCCATGAATTCAAACCTCAAACCCTAAAAGAAAAAATCAAATAAGAAACAAATAATTATATAAAACAATGATGGCAATCATGAACCATAAGCAAGAGACCAGAAAGGTGATCCCTACTAGGAAGAACAAAGAAGTAGACAATGATGATAAACGAAGAACCATAACTAGGAACCAATGAGGCAATTGTGACTAGGAAGAGTAAATAAGAAGGTAATGGTGATGACAATGGATGTTAACAACCGCAACTAGGAGACCAAAAAGGTGATCACAATTACAAAGAACAGTGATGACAATGAATGTTAGGAATCACAACCAAAAGAACAATAACGTGATCACAACCACAAAGAACATATAAGAAGGCCCAATGCCAATGAACATAACCAAACAACCAACAAAATGATCATGATTAGGAAAAACATATAAAAAAGCAATGGTGATAAAATGTTAAGAACCAAACCATGAGATCAATAAGGTGACCACAACTAAAAGGAGCAAAGAAAAAGGTGATGGTGATGAACATTAGGAACCACAACCAAGAGACCAACAAGGCAATCTCAACTATAAAAATTAAAAAAGGTGACAACAATAAACACCAAGAACCACGACCATGGAACCAACAAGGCAATGCTTGCCATAAGGAATAGATAGAAAGGTGATGACGATGAGCACCATGAACCATGACCTAAAGACCAACAAGCGATCATGACTAGGAAAAGTAGAGGAAAAAATGATGGCAATGAAATAAAAAGAAAAAAATGTGAAAAAAATAATTTACAAGTGAAGAAGACATAAACCAATGTGAAAAATGATCACAAAAATGATTCACAACCAAAAACACCATGAAGAAAATCCAATGTGTGTTTGTTTGTTTGTTTGTTTTAAAATGAAAATAAGAACACAACACTAATCACAAACAAACATTAGGAAGAAAATTGAGAAAAAACAAGAAGAACATTAAAAAATAAAATAAATAGAAAACCTTAAACCACTATTGCCAAACCTTAAACCGATGACTAGAACCAAAATTAAAGTAACTAATTTCTACATTATTTACGAACTAGACCCAAGTTTGTTTCCATTTTTGGTTGAGACCTTGGAATTGGGTGTAGGTTGAAAAACCTAATTTTTATAACTTAACCTAATTTATCCCTAGTTTGACTCCCAACCTAGTTCTATAGTTAAGATTTGATTTTAGTTAAATTTTGGGTATTTGAAACCACAACCATCCTTGAATAACCAACCAGATGGCTACTTACATAGCATTATTTACCTTAAGGTTAGTTTCATCATTAAATAATCCTCAAAATAGTGAATGAAATTTTGTGATGAAAACATGACATTGACATGTTGAAAATTATCATAATTATCATAAGTTACATCTGAATAATTTCATTACCCATATCAAAATATTATAATGGATGATTGAAGATATATATATATATATAATTTCAAAATCAGAAAACAAATTCATTTTTTGAAAAAATAAAATTATTTGCTTTGTCAATGGGGAAATTGACCCTAGGCTATGGTAGTCTATTGTTGTTTATGATAACCTCCCAACACTAAACCATAGTGGTCTAGCATTGGACTTACAAATGGAGAATCCACAACTCTTGTTGATATACACCCTACCAGACCAACATGTGTGCATTACCTAGTGTTGACTGGATATTGCTTTCTTTTAGTAACCGCCGGGTAGGTTTTTTGAATTTTTGGTGGGAGGCCACACAGGTTATCAATATCGATGTCAAAAACGAATTGGTTGTCAAATAAGCTATCAAAAATTTGGGGTGCTAATTGGCAGTTATGCATAAGGGTAATTGAGTTATCAAATAATCAATTAATAACCACCTGTTATCCTATTCATAAGTCTTTTTTTGAATAAAAATTTATTATTTCTGGGTATTTCTGTTTAAAGATTGATAACCCTACCTAATGATAATTGGGTCATCCAGGTAGGTTATTAGATTTTTTGGAAAATTCAATTCCAGGCGGCTGTCAATTGATAACCGGTTTTTTTTTTATAAAACCAGTTACCAGATGGTAGGTTGTTAATAACCGACTTGATAACCGGATCAAATTAGGTCAAGGGTTCGAACTCGGAAGCAGGCAACAAACCCCTCTTGCACTTGCTGCTGCACGCTTCGTTCGTTTTGCTACTGCCCGCAAACTCTTCGTCGCTGCCTACGGACCCATCTCTGGGCCCTACCTTCTCTGTGATTTTTATGACCATGTGGGTTTTCTCCACTCTTGTTTTCTCGATGTGGGTTGCTGTCTTTTTTGGCGTTGTTGTAGCTCTGGGAATTTCAACTTAGTTGTTTAACACTTTAAGGGTTTCTTAGTCTTTTTTAGGGTTTTTATGTTTTTTTCCCCCTTCTAGCTTCTTGGCGGTTCTGAGGTTTCGGTTGTGGTATGTAGTTTTTATTTTTTGAGGGAGAAGAGAGAGGTCTGCAGTAACGGTAGTAGAGAGATTTTGTTCTATTCTATCTCGGATGAAGCATCAGAGGTCCTGCTAGAAAGCTCAACGATCATGAGCAGTTGAATCCGTAAGAAGGAAAAAAAGGGATCTTCATCAGATCAGGAATTGACCTCAAAGCTATGGCAAAGCGGAGCACATGGGCATTGCGAATTTTGTTTCTGGTTGCTGCCATTGTCTTCGTCGCCGTGCAGGTCGCTCTGATTCTTTCTACCTTTGCTTTCAAATGATTCAATTGTTTTTTCAGCCTTAAATCCAGATCTGAAACTCTGTTGCAGACATGGAAAAACTCTCGAAGATTGTAGTCATTTTATTTTTTCCCCCTGAATTCTTTTGGTCTGGAACTGAAATGGGTTGTTTTCAAAGATTCCTAGTACTGATAATACATTTGGGTTTCATGTAACTCTTGTGTTTCACTTTAGAATTGCAGGCCTTGCTAGTTGCTGCTTATGAATGTCTTGTTCTTTGGTTTTAGGGTTTTTGCAAATGCAGTTTGAATGAAACACTGCAGTCATTTTTTGTGAATGAAATCAGGAAAGTGAATAGCGACAGGCTTTGATGAAGATGAATTTTATGTCTACTTAGAATGTGCCTTATCATTCATTTCCTGGGAACCCAAATTTTTGCTCTTGCTGCTGAGAAGAGCAACACAAGGTTTTGTAAGACAATTTGTGGATCCATGGATTAGGGTTTTATGATGAGTACTGCACTTCTAGAAAGCATGATATGAACAAATGTTAGTGAAGCTTTGATTGGAAAAATATTCCATTGTTATAACTGAAGCAAGTATGTTGCGTTTTTTCATGACAACAGATGAAATTATTTGCAGTGCAATCAGATTCTGCTAATCGAGCTGCTGCTGCAGTAAGTACATGTTATGTTTGTGTCAGAGAATCCATTGCTACTGGTGGTGGTTAGCATCAATAATTGGGATTCAGTTCCAGAGTCTGCACATGGACTTTTTATTGTGTTGTTTTAAGCTGGAAAAATGTTAACCTACATGCCAAACTGGAGCCCCTGTATTTTTGGTGAAAGAAATCTGAAAGCTTTTGATTGCAGGTGGATAGTGAGAATGATTGTCAAAGTAAAATGCGATCCCTTGTTGACAAACTCATGACCCAACAAGGAACCCTAATGTCTTTGGAAGGTTCGTTTGCTGATCTTCAACTGACCTTGAATGCCCTTTGTGTTGCTGGATCAAAATTAAATACTAGATACACTTGAATATTTCTGTGTTCCTTCTCAGAAAAGCAACAGACCTCGAAGTCTTTATCTTCATTTCTTCCAAACATGATGAGAGAAGAAATGCAGGAAATTTATGGTGTTGCCCAATTTTAATTTAAACATACTTTTCTTCATCTTGCAGAGGAGAAGAAGCGCCTTGAAGGTCAGACATCGGAGCTTGGTTTAGTCCTTGCGGAATATCAAAGTACATCCTTGATCATGGTGAATCTGTAAAAAGTTCTCAAATGTTCTTGTGATAATCATCTCACATATGATAGGAGGCACAGAATGATTGATATTACATATGCAGACTGGACGTGCTTGGAAACTCTGCTAACAATGGACCTACTCAACTGGGCTTGGGTGGTAGCAGGGAAGGAACAGATGACAAGAATGTCAGACAAACCCCCAGAGGCAAGTTGAACCTGAACATAATAGTTGGGCAGCCAAGAGCATACATATGTTATCTATTGAACAGGCATGGAGTGCAGTCTGGATTTATGTGGAAAATAACTTTTCTTGTTTTTTCACTTGAACACTGCTTTTTATGTATCATACATCTCTGGACTTTTTTTATCTGTACAGGATGTGGTGGCTGCTGTGGTGATCATGACTTACAACCGCCCTGATTACTTGGACCGTGCCTTGAAATCAGTTCTAAAGTATGTCATTTGCTTGTTGGCATTGTTGGACATCTTCATGCAATCAAAGAATTGCAGTACCATTTTTGAGTACCGCAGTTCATTGGGATTGACCCTTGCTTGCAGGTATCACAAAGCTGTTGCAGACAGATTCCCACTTTTTGTATCACAGGTGAGTTTTGAGTATCCCTTGTCCTTCCAGACAGCATAGCTATTAAGCCTCTAGAATAGTTGGTGTGTTTTGGCCATTGTTCCTTTCAGGCTGAAAGGTGATCATACCAACTGCTCTGCTGAAGTCCCTGTACCATTCGGTGAGGTCCAAATGGACATATTTACAGAAGTTTGGGTTTTGAGGGGGGTTTTGGATTTGATGCTCTGCATGTTCTCACTGATGTAAACTCACACAGGATGGGGCAGATTGGACTGTGATGTCAAAAGCCCGTAGCTTTTCTCAAGTGAATTATATGCAAGTAAGAATCTAGACTCAAATCTTCCTGATGATTCACTTCCTCAAAGCTGAAAGTTTTGTATAGTCAGAGGATGAACTCCAAGTGCTGCATTTCTGTATAACTTGTTGAAGTTGTCTGTTAGAGGCTGGAGCTGAGTATACTGTTGAAATCAGCTACATACAATTCTCTTGAATGTTCATTTTTTTTGTATGGATGGGTTGGGTAAGCATTTTGATGAGGGGCCACCACGAACAGCAAAACCTGGCGAGATTATTGCTTACTACAAGATTGCTAGTGAGATTTCCTCAACTTCTTCCTGAGTGCACTGACCTTATTGAGTATTTCCTTTCAGGTTCATAACATGATTTGGCTCTTGGGAGCATGTGTTGGGATGACACTCAAGCTTGTCTGTGTAGGATCCATCGGAGGGTATCTCTAATTTGTAACCTATAATACAAGTGTTTCTTGCACAAAATGCTAGAGACAGAAACAAAAGCTTGCATTCAAAGTACCAATAGTCCTGTTTTGGTTTTGTTCTGCTTTGTGGGATTTGGTAAACAGGTCACTACAGATGGGCACTCACACAGCTCTTCAATAAGCGCAAATTTAAAAGGGTCATCATTTTAGAAGGTGGATGAAGCTCCTTGGGTACGGGTGTGTGTTCTTTAGGGTTCATGTAGTTTTCATCATCTCAAAAATTGATGCTTGGATTTTTCTGAGGTGATTGGTTCCTTCTTTTTTTGTGGGAGGGGTTAGCTGAACTTATATTTGGATTTTCTTGTGGGACTGCTGCACTTGCTGAAATGACAGATGATATGGAAATAGCTCCTGACTTCTTCAAGTATTTTGAAGCAACTTCTCATTTGCTGGACAACGACAGGTGTGCTGCATATGGTCTTTTCTTATACATATATTACTATTCTTCCATGGTGCAGTGAACTGTAAGTAAGGTACATAGTGGTCCAGAAAGCTGGAAAAATAAGCAAGAGTTTTTTTTTTGATGGATTCATTGGTCAGGGGATCTGTACTTTCACACAGTGTGTATTAGTTTAGACTTGTGTTTTTCAGTTTGGTGATGTGCTGTAGTTCATATTTCTTTTCTGGATGTGTTTCTTATGTTGTTCTGGTGCTAGTCAGAACCTTGCTTGCAGTATCTGCATGGAATGACAATGGGCAAACACAATTTGTGCATGATTCTGGTAAGTCTGACTTTGGATGTAGTAGGGACAGCTGGCCTGGGATCTTTAGAACAACCTATGCTGTTGCTCTTGATATCTGGACATATTTCCTTTCTTTCCAACTGCACCCCCATTGTATATGAAATGGTAGTTTGCTTATACTTGCTGTGGTTCATACTGCAGAGGTTCTCTATCGCTCAGATTTTTTCCCAGGACTTGGGTGGATGCTTACCAAAGCTGTTTGGGACGAGCTTGCCCCACAGTGGCCAAATGCATATCCTTTCTCAACTGTAGTTTACCTACTGTTTATTCAAAAGCTTTACATGTTGCATATTTGTGGATGTGCTGATGTTCAAACTGGGAGATGGATCGTAGTTGGCACTGTTTGTACTTCCTTAGCTAGTGTCACACTTACTGGGATGATTGGCTGAGATTGAATAGCACTCGGAAAGGCCGCCACTTCATTCGACCTGAAATTTGTCGTACGTACAACTATGGCGAGCAAGTATGTCCTGGCAAACTCTACACCTTTTTCTTTCTTGGTTGGCTACTTTTATTATGCTTTTTTATATCTGGTTGGTTCTTGATATACCCAATCTCTCCTACTTTCTGCAACTTTTATAATGATGTTATTGGGGGTGGCATATACTGTAAATCACTCTGCCAACTTCATTCTTCTATCGGGTTCTCTTGCAACTTCTTCCATTCGGCACCACTCAAAACTCAAGACGTTTATACCAGTGTAGAGGTGGCTATCTGGTTGTTTTAAGAACCTCCAGTTCCAGTTCAAAAAATGGAAATTGAAGAACATCCAGTTCCATCTTTTGGAAAAATTCTAGAATCAAAGAAACTCTGGTTCTGGTTTTTTGAATAATTTCAGGATCAAAGAACCTCCAATTCTGGTTTTTTCAATAAGCCTCAAGAACTAGTGAATTTCATGAAATAACTGGCAAACAACCATCAGTTTTGTGGAAGGTTATTTGACTGGTTCTCAGATTTTTTTTGAGATCATCTGAAATTACTGCCTGTGGAGCTGCAAGAAAACTGTAGGGAGCTTTAGTGGTGGTTGATTTGACATGCTCAATTTCTTGGCATGCTACAGGGTTCAAGCTTTGGGCAGTTTTACAAACAATATCTGGAGCCAATCAAACTGAATGACATCCTGGTGAGTTGAGAAACTTCTGATTTATGACACCATCTGCAAATTCTTTCTGCACTAGCACCATCATTCTTTCTGCACTAGAGGATGTACAAAGCTTCCTACCTCTACATGTGTGTGTAATGCTCCTTTCTCACCATGTAGCCGATAGATGTCAACCCAAAGCACATGAAATTGAAATGTTGTCTATTCTCGAGGCTTTTGCAGGTTGATTGGGTGTCGAAAGATCTGAGCTTTTTAAGAGAAGTATGCCACTTTTCCCTAACCAGGCTGTCGCTGTGAAACAAGTTTGTTGCAGCTTCAATGAGCATACTATTGACTTTGTTGATTAGATTTGTCTCTTCAGTGCTATCCAACATCATGACTGAGGCTTCCCATTGCTTCAAGAAATGCAACAGAAATTCAGGCTGCAGATATTTGTATATTTGTTTGCTTGAAAATCTGGGCTGATTACTGTATACTTATCTACACCACTCACTGTGAAGAGCTGATGAAGTCAGTGTGTAGTTATGGCAGTTCATCACTGCTATTCATGATGAAGGTGATGGTTGGACACTTTGTGAGTGACTCTCACAAGGTCATGACCACACTCATTGTCATGTTATCTTCAAGTGTTGTGCAGATTTCTCTTCAATCTCATAGATATGTACCTGTGATGCTTTTATCAGTGGAGTATTTGATTGATACATACATGCAGGCTCTATTATCAAACTGTCTGGTCAAAATGTCCTGATACATTTGACATTTTCCCCTGTTCTACAGGAACAATTTGACAGGGAGTTTGGAGACCTGGTGGTAAAAGCCAAGCTTGTAAATGCGATGGAGGCTTTACAACAAGTTAAGAGCACAGAGAGTGAGGATGTGCGGATGGAGTACCACACCCATTTGGACTTTGGACATCTTGCACGTCAGTTTGGTGTCTTTCAGGAGTGGAAGGTAAGTATTCTCCTGTGTGGTGAACTCTCTAGTTTGAAGAAGACACTATATCCATTTGTGTCTACTAGGGCTGTTGCATGCCTCAAACCAGGAGAGTATGTTTAATCCCCAGCTTGTTTTCTCACAAACAAACATAGTATCAACATTTTTACCTCTTTCTGTTATTACAATCAGGGTAGGACCCACAATGTCATCCTTATCTTCTTTCCTGTTGGATTCAGGATGGAATTCCACGGACGTCATACAAGGGAGTAGTGGTGTTCAGATGGAAGGGACCCAAGCGTGTCTTCTTTGTCAGGGATGACTCATTGCAATTACTTGGTATCAATGCAAAATAGTTTCTTTTGGTGCTCTATTCCTGCTCAGGTGATATGTAATGCAAAGAAAAGCTTCCACTTTGGATCATGGTCAAAACTTTTTTCGAATGTTGAATGACAGCTCATAAGAAACAAACACACTGGTGAACCTGCACTTCATAGAATCCATGATTGAAGTAAGTGTATGCAATCAGCTTAAGGTGTTGTAGACTGCAGAAAAGTGCAGCTTGTGTATACGTTTCAAGAAAACCTACAGTTTGAAATAGCAATGGAATTGTGTTGTAGGGTGTAGGTTTTATTTACTTTGCTTCAGTTATTCTCATTTCTCTTGCTTCCTCAATGCAAGACGCAGCCATAACTAGTAGGCAAGGTTCAAGTATGCAGTAAGATTTAGGTCAAATGTGGCCTCGTAGTGTTCAAGACCTATCTAAAAATTGTTGCAGACCATATTCAAGAGTACAATGTGGGCCATGTATTCCATGTTGGGTCACTCTTTTACCCTCATGTACCCAGATGTTAATACTGGGATGTATTTATATCCTTCTTAGTTGGTAAATATTTTAGACTTACCCTGTTTAAGGGAGTGTTTTGGTGATTATGAAATTGGCAACATTGTTGATTGCTATTTCAAATAAACCCCTTACACCAGTTTTAGCCTTCTCCAGCTAGCTTGAATGTATGCAATACAACTAGATTCACAGTAGGGTAACCAGGCCCATCATGGTACACTTAATCAGTCGGTGTGTAACAACTTCCTAATCATGCATCCATCGTAGATGGACTACAAAGACAGATTGTAGCTTAGCTCTTGGTGCACATGTAGCTTTTTGGATCATGCAAAATGGGGTTGGTTTGAGTGAGATTGGCCAAGAAAATGGAGTGGGGTCAAAAGTTCTAAAAAGATCCAGTTGGATCAGAAAAATTGCTATGAAGATGTGTTGTCAACCAGACAACCTAACAACAAAAGCCTGAATGGTGATTGTTGGGGCCCTCATCACCAAACTGGATGGACGTAGAAAACAAACACAACCCTACAAAAAAATTGTTCACTTTCCTATCTGTGGCAGAGGTTTTGATTAGAAATAAAGCTTGTGAATCAATGGTGATAGGATTGTTGTTTTTCCATGAATTATAAGTTTGAGAATGTTAAGAGGTGCCATCATGAGTCTGTGGGCATGGGTGCTCTGTGCTCATGGAAGGCTGACACTGATGTTATGAAACGAGCATGTGACTGTGAGCCTATGAGCATGAGCCTATGCGCAAGAATGGATATTTTTGGAATATTTTGATGACATGGACAAAATATTTTTAGAATATCCCTATGCCACATAAGAATGATGTTGAAAATATTTTTCCACGTGTACATGGATGAAAGTCACAAAATGGATGAAAGTTTTGGATGATAATTACAAGTTGACGAATTATTTGGATGAAAAAATTGACAGGTCGAAATGTATGGATGGAATTAATTCCAAAACAATTATGTCGGATGAAAACCACATCTACATCGATGAAAGTTACCCAATAAATGAAATATTTGGATAAACATGGAGCATGAATGAACTTTTGTATGATAATTGGAAGTCGATGAATGTTTTGAATGAAACTTCTAGCTGGTTGAATGTATGGATGAAAGTAATTCCAAAATAATTATGACAAATGGAAATTAATAGATTTTGATGTCCAACTTCATCCACAAAAAAAGGTGTCAAATGCAAAACTCGAAGGAGCTACATTACAAATGTAAAAGGGTGAAACAATAACTTGTGTAAGTTAAGTCAAATCACATAGTAAGCTAAGGGTAGGAAGTCCACATAATGATGGAATGGGAAAAGGCTTGAGAAATTAGTGAATAGTGCACTACACACATCATGTTAAAGAATATTTTCATTTTTGTAGCAAGATAAATTCCAAAAGAATAGAACCCATAACAATCCTATTTAATAATTATCTAATGACATTATTAATTATCTAATTACAACCTAATTTACCTCCAAGACTTTGGCATGACCTAATAATCTATGAACCTCATTCCAACTCCAAGATGGATAGTGGATGAATGGTTATTTAATCCCATAATACATGGCATATTGCAAAATGTAACATAAGTGCTTACATGGCACCCATGGCCCTCGCTAGCAAAGGGACAAAGCTATCATGGAAAAAAATAATCCATGCAATTACAAGCAAAGTAATCACTAATCGTTACCTCATTATTGCTTACAATTTTTTGGTGATCCTAAGGAGGTAGTAAATTTGTCCATATCTAAGATGAGGAATATTTGACAGAATTAATAGTGTGGCTTGAAGAGTTCATCCACTCCCATTTGTTTTCTTGCATAATGGATAACTTGAAAGTGTTGGGATGATGAGTCTTTTTCCCATTCCTTGATTTCAGCCAACCATCTAGATCCAATGGCTTATAGATAAGGGCATAAATACCATCGCCAAAGAGATTCCAAGGGGCACATCCGGGAGGTTGGTTCATAGGTGCAAATATGTCATCTCTAATTGGATTAACGAGGGGACATCTTGGCTTCTCTGAGAGCAAAAAACCAGCTTCCTCCAATGCCACCACTTCAATTTGAATGAGATTTATCCCTTCATGCACATGCCATAAAGAAGGTAAGGCTAGCTTATCGCATATTTCATGCTTGTCCCTCCTACACAATGCATAAGGTCGTCATGACAAAACCAAAACTTATGTAGCTCAATTGATAAACCTTGTGTTGTAAACTAATAACCAACATAACACGAAATAAGAATGCCACAATCTATTTGTTTTGAAATGATTATGGCTTTGTAATAGTGTTTAATGTTTTTTTGCAACGCCAAGCAATGATTGTTTAACTTCAGGGGACAATGTTCAATTCACCAAATGTCATCCCCACATAGGCATTCAAGGACCTTTGCACCATTGTGGGAAATAACATGATCAAGGTCATTGGTCTCTCCCACATCAACAATTGACAATTTGTTGATTGGAGTCGTTGCATTAGCCACTTTCAAATGAAAGTGCACCCAATCCTGCTAATGTGAATATACTTTTAACCTAGGTGGAAGGTATGACTTGCATTTGGCTAATCCAAACACTTCCTCACCTTCCAACTATGGTATTTAATTGAAAGACCAAAGCTTGAGGTGTACTTAGCAATTGCAGCTGTAATTTGGATTGGATCCCTAAACTGATTGGCCTTACATAAGCACAATTCATTCTTGTTCGGACCAGTCCTAATGCACCTCCTTATAAAAACACATAATATAATGAGGAATGCATGAATGCTCACACATCGTTATTGGACATTGCAGCAAAGAAGCAAGTACCCCTATCGTTAGATTGTTGTAGCCAAATGTTATGGACTATCTCAAATAAGTTACAAGTCGCCATATGAACTTCCTTGTCCAAATAAAATTTCTACAAGCACATAAAAATAATGAAGTTAGAATTCAAGAAGGACGACGGAAAATAAAATTTGAACACATTGTTATGGTAGAACTTACATCCAACATGAAACCCCCCCATTGTTGCAAATGAAATTACCAGAAGTTGAGTTAATTATTGAACTTGTGAATGGTGCCTTCGCTTGTAACTCTAAACGAATACCACCACAACCGAATGGTAACATATTGAAGGTCAACTTCTTCCAAGGACATGGCTTTCTTGTAATCATAACAAAGGGTTTTGTGTTGATCATGGAACTTAGGAACAATCAACTATTTGGTATGTTTGTCGAAAGACTAAGTCCAATGGAAAACACACATCTGCCCTTTGTCAACCATTTTTACTATAGGATTTCCAGTCCCATAAACAATGTGAACAACATTCTAGTTTGTTTACACACCATATGCCATGAACCCCTTGAAAATGAACATACCCAACCTTTATTTTTCAACAATTTTGGTTAACTTCCACCACAAAATTCATTGAGCTTTTTGTGTCCTTGGATTGCATGTCACAAACCATAATCGTCACAACCTTACAATAAAACAAGTCATAAACAAGACAAGCCATGGTCATCCATCCTTGAACACACTTTATGTGATCAAACATCATGCACGCATTTTGCAAATCATCTTTCGGTTGCATTCACCGGACAAGATAAAATATGAACATAGTTCCATCAACATACATCTTGAACAAATAAACCTTCTACCTAGCTTGTTGACCATGAAAACAATTGTCCTAAATGTATTCGTAACCAAAAAGTGCTTTCAATTTGAAGATACAGTCAACGAAGATCAAATTATCGGGATGATGTTTCAGTGAAGCAATTAGATTACATATGCCAAGAAAGCACATAGGAGCAAACTTTAACAACGTTTGATTTAGTTTTTCACCTTTGAGAAGCTCCATAGGACCTTGTCCATCCTCTTTGAACAAGTGATGAAAAAGAAAAGTCTTATTCATAGAAAAAAAATAACCGAAGATGTAGCAGTTGGTGTGTAATAGACCTCATCTGCAACCATGTTCTTCATCTCCCTAAAGGATTTTCTACACATCTCTTTTGTAATTGGATGTGAATGGGTGCCCCAAGTGGATCATGGCTTTTGAAAGAATTGAAAATTTATGAACAACATAATACATTTTAGAACTTCAAGTTTGTAAATAGGTGGGTGAAAAGTCGCAGAACTTACAGCTAATGGTATAGACAAGGGATTTCATGAGATGCTACCCAGATATTGGTAGATGGGAACAATCGCCAATCCAACTAACTTCATTGTGCACATAAGAACATTGAAGCAGAGGACAATAATCATTCTGACAACACAAATGTCCAAAGCATTTCCTCATTCTGAAGCCCAATCTAAATGAATTATTGATGTTATGGGTTTGCAACTTGCACCAAGCATGACCATTGTACTTTCTATTCGTACCTTGCAATTGTGTTTATAATGTCCCAACAAATGACACATAGGAGGAAGCTCAAATAATATGTCACCATTGAATTTTGTGGGAAGATAATTCATAACCTCAATTGTGATGGCATCGTACTCAAGGGACTTTGATTTAGAACAAGTGTGCAAGGTCAAAGACATTGCCTTCAACGAATTAACAACACTAATGAAAGGAGCTTCTCATGACACATCTAAGGGTGAAAGCACACTATGGTGTAAACAAAAAACTGTCATGATTTGACAACTTTGATACCTATGGAACTTTGATATATTATGGTGGATGTTTGGAAAACATTTTGTAAGTAAAATTTACAATTAATGGTGATTTACATCCCAATATATCATTGTTTAATAAATTGGAGAAAATATGAACAAATTAATTATTAGTTGGAGTACATTTTCATTTTGCAACAACCCTATCATAGTGCTGCAATTGTAAAAAAGGACTATGAAGGACTATATTTAATGGTAGTTTATCCATGAAATTTTGCACATGTAAAAACAATCATGAAAAAAAATCTTCTACACTAAAAATTTCAATTTATTTTCAAGTTCTAAAATTCATATCAAATGTTTTAAAAACATTTATTAGTACAATTATGTTATCATAATGATGAAAATTATGATTTTTTTGAGTTGTAAAATTTTCGTCCATTAAAGATGTAGATGGGCTAAATGTTGGTTTTACCATTTCACATTAAAATATATGGATTTTCAAAATTAATAAAAATATTTAAATTTTGCTATAAAATAGGGGTTTTAAATCAATGTTTATAAAATTATTGGTGTATTTATACACAATGATATAACTACCAATCAATTGCATATTAATATGGGTTTAATTATTTATTTTATGTTTAAATCTCAAATTAATTACATGTGATTTTTTTTAAAAATTCAAAGTGAATGAAATTTTACTTTTTATTACTTTTGGTACTATATATAGTCCTAATTTTCCCTAAAATTGTCTACACCATAATTTGCTTTCACCACTAAGTGCAAAGGTTGCTCTTTGACAAGTCAAGAATTCATGAAGACAAGGACAACAACATTAGGAAAGGAAGGGCTATCTTTGTTAGAAAAATCACAAAGGTTGATAAATAATGACTTCACCATCACGATATAAAACTTTGAGTCATGGGAAACTAAATTGGGCTCTTCTTTCATCATGATGTTTTTTGCAACAATGTTTACCACTGATGCATTTGTGCCCAATGTTAAAACAATATCATGAGAATTATTGAGCACATGATTGATGATGATCCAATACTTGCCATTGGGGACAATCCAAAACATCCGTTTAAAATTCACAGTAAAAACTTGATAAACATAACTTAAAACAATGTTGTCTTTGGTATAAGAAACATCCTTATAAACATGCAAAGATCCCCATTGGAATACAAACATTACATAAAAGACATTCTTAGTCACTTGGACAATTCTAGAATCAAAGACCAAGATGATAAGATCTAGCTTTCCTATAACATGGATAGTAGCCATCAAGATTAAAAAGGAAAGCAAACACTAAGATAAATCTCATAATAATATCACAGTTATAAAACAAAAAATGCCACTGCATCATGAATTAAAATTGAAAAATAGATGAGGAACTAGAGCTAGAGAATTCATCGTGAAATATAGAAGGGCAAAAGCATACTATTAATAAGATGAAATGATGAGTAACAATAGTACACAAAAGGTTATCTCACGTCACAAAGGAAGAATGTGAAAGGATTACAAAAAACTAAATTGGCAAAATGGATACAAGTTTCCTTTCACGTAAAATCTCATTGATATTGCTGAAAATACAAACAACAAGAAAAGTAATGGCGGCAAAAAGAAAACCAAAAATTACCCTAGAGAATGAATTAAAAAATATTGAATACAATCCCAACATTGGACATAGTATGACATTTGAAAAGGCACATAAATGTGCAAGGGAAACAAAAAACTTAACAATAATAATGGAATTAGACTATTGGGGGTGATCATTTAAGGAAGGACCTAATTCTTGGAATGTAAAGCAAATATTCCGTAGGGTTGCTTTAATAAACCCCAAACAATAACATCGAAATACACCATCACCTTTCAATCCATCTTGGGATACTCCTAATGACTAATTCCCAATTGGAGATATGTGGCGAGAAGTATGATTGGAATAGTAATAGGAATGATCAAGAGAAAAGAAAATTATGATGTCCTTACTTGGAAGAACTCAATACAATGGGGCCAATTAAAAAGCCAAAAAGATGGTGGTGGACGTTCATTAACACAAAGCAAATGATGGCCACAATAGACCATTGTCTCAGGAACACTTTCCATTTGAATTGTGCAATCCCATTAGTGAAAGCATTGAAATAGTCCCAAGGGGAAGAAAATTCCAAAGGGACTTAAGGGAACAAAAAAGAAGCACAAAGAAGGTAGCATCACAAGGCTTGAATATAAGGTTAAAACATTAATAAACATAATTTAATGTTTATTACAAACTATTGAGCTAAAAAATAAATCATGTGACTTTAAAATCATAAAGAAAATCCTAGTTTAAACGATATGATAGTGTACATGAACACCCAATTACGCCAAAAAAATTGATTGTTCATGGCCAAATTTTTATACATCCAATTTTCCCACGAATTAAATAAATATGTTCAATGTGATAGAATGCAAAAAGAAAAATGAAACTTATGAAAAATCCCATTATATGAATCATGTCCAATGACATCCTTAATTCTCCCACCATTTGTAAGCAATGACCCCATCTAGGAAGTCCCAATTTTTAGTAACCCAATGTAAATAAATTTGAACCTAAAAAAAATTGGTGGAAGCCTCAAAGAAATTGTGTGTCATAATCAATTTATTTTCTTTTAAAACTTGTCAACATTAATGGTACGCATTTTTGGGATCAAATCATTAATGGAATGAAAAGAAATGATAAGCAAATTTATCATAAAATAAGAACTACATGGACGTGTTTATAGGAAAAATAAAAATTGATATCGCAACATGAATCATAACCCACCCAAACACAAATTCTTAAATATAAATAGGGTTTAGTTTTTTAAATGAATTTAAAAAAATTAATAACATGTTTGCCAAATCTTATAAACATTACAACATTATTAGGTTAGCCTTGATTGCCATTATTTTATAATTACCAAGCCACAAAGTGTGTAACATGGTAAAAAATATTTGTAAAGGTGCTAGTAGGGTTGATAGTCAATTTCATGCCAGAAGACCAAAACACCATTCACCATCAATTTACATTATAGCAGCCACCTAACAATTACAAATTAGTATGCACGTACATTAAAAACAACTAACAATATTTTGTTGAACTTCAAAAAGTAATAGAATTAGTTACAAATTGGTTAGCATGAACAAAAATCACAACAACAAACTATCATGGTTTCTTGGAAAACTCTGACCATTCATAGTGCATAATAACGATACATCATCGAATTTGAACGGTAATAGGTGGCACTATAAGCACAAGTTGTTGAAATAGAACTAAAATCATACAAAAGTTTGCAAATGCCAAATGAACACACAATAGTGGGGTCAAGACCTAAGAAAAGGAAAGGGACACTTTTTCTGGAGACGAATTTAAAGTAGATGGCAAAATTAAGGAAGAAAAGCCTTTAGTTGCGGCACTAGGAAGTGATAAAGGAGGAGGTAAGTTTAATATACCCATTTTCTCATGAAGATTGAGTGTTTTCCAAGTTTTTCAAACATGCAAGATAGTCTTTCAAGCTGTAAAAATTCATAGATTTGCTTGTTTCAAAGTTTCAAGCAAAGCCATTTCCAACAAGACCAACACAACCCGAGAGGTAAAGTGATTCTCTCGTTTTCATTTTTGATTTCGAGTTCAATTTTGACATTAAAAAGACTAGATTGTCTTTTAGATTTTGAAAGAGTTTTCGGATGAATGTTAGCACAATGGTTGTTTGATGGTAGTGCATGAACTTTAGATGCATTCAAATAAGATTTTTGTTCAGAGCTTTCAAACACTTATTGGAATTCTTCAATGGTACATAAAGTAGCAAAAAGCTCAACAAAGATATTTGGAACACTATCAATTAATAGCGTTCTCTGATAAATAAAGTTTGTACATGTATTTTTCTGGATTTATCTTTAAAAGAAATTTAGATTTGAAACCACCTCTAGGTTCACAAGAAATTTCATGGACCAAAAAAACTCTAGGGGTGTTCAATCAACACCAATTAAAATTTCCATAATGGAACATGAATTCTAGTTTCTTCGATTCTAAGCTGAGCTTGTGTGCTCTATGGAGTGCACTACAAAACTAAAAAATCCCCAGTTCCAATTCTGCGATTTCTTCCAAATTCAGGTTTATTTTTTCAAGTTATTAAATGCATTTAGACAGACATGCAAATGTCTAGCGGTCAATCTCTTGGTGGTCTCCAAATCTCTATTACAACAATGCCAATGTAGGTGTTTAATTGGCACCGACTGTGAAGTCCAAACCTAACATGGATCTAATTTTCGGAAATCCATGGAATTGTCATGAGTTAATGATATCGATATATAGGGGGGGTTTCTCATATGATTTAGGGTTAGGGTTGCAAATTTAATAATTAGGGTTAGGGTTAGAAGATGTAGGGCTTAAAGTTGTAAAATTTAGGGTTATAGGTTTACAAGATTTAGGGTTTTAGGGGTTCCACAATTTAGGGTTTAGGATTTTAGGATTTAGGGTTTTAGGGTTCCATATTTGGGGTTTACGACACTTGGATGTACGGATTTGAGGTTCCATGGTTTATGGTTTAAGATTATAGGATTCAGGGTTTTAGGGATCAAGGATTTAAGGTTCCAAGTTTAGGGTTTAAGATTATAGGATTAAGGTTTTACGATTCCATGATTTAAGGTTTTGGATTTTAGGATTTCGGGTTTTAGGGTTCTAGGATTTCAAGTTTAGGCACCGATATTTAAGGTTTTAGGGTTCCATGATTTATGGTTTTGGATTTCAGGATTTAGGGTTATAGGGTTCCAAGATTTAGAGTTTTGATTTCTCTTGACACCTTTTGACGGCTTGCATATAAATTGGTGTAGAGGGTTTAGAGACATCAAAGACAAACTTGATGTTGGAAAAGGTGTGCATTTCAAGCTTGGTTAATCATTATGTGTGTAAATGATTTAGTCATGTTGATTTTGTTATCATTTTTTTTCTAAACAAACCAATGAATTAGTTATTATAAAATGTGCATTTTGTTTCTTGCACAACCACCGATTTGTTTTGTAGAACTTGTGATATGTTTATGGGATAACCAACAAAATTTTCCACTTACAACTTAAGATGTAGATCTTGATATTTTCATTTTTTGTATGACATGAAAAATCAACTCACCATCCGTGGTAATTTGATGAGCATGAAACAAACAAGGAGAAGGATTTGGATTCGATAACACAAGTTCTAGACTATAGAAAAGTAAGTCTCTCCAAGAAATGATATTTCTTAAACATTTGAATTCAATTTCTTGTCTCAATTGTCGACATTTAGTTTAGGGTTATCTAAAAATATTATGTGTTGTTTATAATGCATCCATTTTCCAGGTCAATTTATGTTATGGATACACCACCTATACATGGGGTTTATACATTTGTAATTCAATAAGAGGTGGGTCTTAAACCTTCAATTCAAAAAAAAAAATCTTCAATTTTCTTGCAAATGTGTTTTAGTATGATGATTCAACCCGATTGGTGTCAACCTAGGGTAATTCCCCTATATCAATACCACCATAGCCAAATTTGTTGTCTAAATCTCTTTAAGAGGTTTGGTTAGAATGCAGATGGAATGTCAATCGATGTTGATTAACACTTCCATCATTACAAAGGTCGCTTTTGATGACAATTTCCAACCAAATGAGGATTGTTGTTGTCTTTCAGGAAGTGCAATAAGAACGTCTAACAAATAGTCAATCGGTGACAACTAACGATTTAAACTCTATTGTTCTTTGTTAACTAGTTCTTAATGTTGATTCGCATCAAACTTGGAATCATTTTTGTTGATGTGTTTCCTATCTAGGAGGTGCTTAGATAACATCTCAGTAATAATCAGTCGACACTAATTAACACTACAAACACATCCCTCTTTAAATGGCTAGGTTCCTTTGCAAAATTGCATTGCAATTGGTCTACTTTCTTTTGTTTACATATGGCATGAATCTGCTAATGAATAGTACATAATTATTTAGTTTTCAATAAAGGAGTTAAAAACATCACCTGTCATTGAAGATCTGACAATTAAATTTCATGGATTGTTTATCTAACCAGTTCCAACATCATGTGACAATGTAATCCAAAAACAAATTCAACACGAACAAGGTAGGAAAAATTCAAGATTTATCCCAAGCAAAAATCATGAATGGGCATTCCATTATGCAAGTTCGTTGCCATGCCCATTGTTAGGTTTGTTTTAAAAATTGATGTGCTTAAAATGGAATAGGCCTTTCAAATGGGTTATAGGCAGGGGGAGAAGGTCTTCTTTGTTTCCCCCACAAATTGGCGAGGTGAAAAGATTATTGTTTCAATTGTTGAGTCATCATGGGGCCTTTCTAGAAGGAAAAGAGTGATAGATTTGAGGAGTTATTGCAGGGAGACCCAAATCTCATGCTATTATCTAGGAAAATGTTCCATGTCTGGGACAAAAACCACAAACTTTAAGCTTGGTTCCCTCATATAGAAAAAGTGCATCCATTTGATGCAAATTGGCACATATGCATGGATAATTTTGTGTTTAATAATAAGAGTGGCCTAATGGAGCTCCTCAGAACAATGACAAAGCTTAACAAATAAACTTATTATATTTTTACATTTCCATATATTCCTCATTTTGAAAATTTCAATATAACATTAACTTTTCTTATCACTGTTGCAATACATGTCCATTGAATTGGACCATGTGAAGCCATTTATGGTCTATGAGTTTTTAGGATCTAGAATATTGGAATCATACCTTTGTAGTAGTTTTAAAAGGTCATTCCATATAAACAATTCAAGAAATCAGAGGCCAAAACACAAAATATTTAATACACCTTCACACATGTGGTTTTTTTATATTATATGTACAAGGTGAAACAATTTCCTTCTATTATTCATATTCAATACCATCTTTGAAATGTTGAGTTTAATTTATACCACTAATCCTATTTCAACTTTCTAGAAAAAGTTGGATGTGGTAGTTGATATTGCCCATCAACTCTATTATGCAAATGTTGTGGACTTAACTTTGAGAGTTTTGGACTAGCTAAAGACCTTAAACAACAAGGCTATGGAAACGGTTTGTAGGGGCAACATGACTGCTTTCCACGAGCGGCTTCCTATATGCAATCCTTCATTGGGCCCAAAGTTCATGCACGAGGTTCAGATTCATTACTATATGAATCCAAAGCCGAAATGTTTATTGAAAAACTATAAATGTTAGTTTCGTCTTGTGTTAGTACAAACCATAAATTTTTTTGGCTCAAGAAGTGGAATCAATTTGAAGTTTTTAAAGACGTTAAAATTTTCCCAAAGCAAGGATTTCTAGATGCTACTTTTGGGTGAAAGCATGGTAAAGTATACAATTCAATTACCTTGGCAGTCTGCTTGTTAAGCTAACAAGAAGTAGGACTAAAACCCATCATAAAATTATTATACATTAATATTTTTTATTAAATGATGAAAAAAAAAAACTTCTTCATTCTTATGAATTAATTTTTTATTTTTACTTTGTAAAAGTAAGTTTCAAATATACTTTTCTAAATGTAAGTAGCTTTTGAAGCTTACTTTTTGCAATGTAACATTTGTTTCAAGTATGTGTCAAGTATATTCTACCAAGAAAAAGTAAAATTTATTTATTTTCCTTCGTTTGAATATACAATAATCTTTATGTTATAACTTCACACATATCTATTTCATTAAATTTTCTAATGAAAAAGTACTTTTGAACACCATATTGGCTAGTAAATTCGACAAAAGTATTTGTTCCCTACTTTTATTATTCCAAAGTTTTTCAAATTTTGTATTCAACTTAATACAAACCCAATGGAAAACACCATGATTTCAAAATGAAATTTAAGTAAAAATTGAATCTATTTTCTTATGTTTTGTGAAAAATGGTCTTTTTTTAAACTTGATATTTTTCATCAACTTTTTTTGTATAAAATACCATGCTTTCACCCTTTTGATAAATGGCTCCACAAAGCCACAGTTTTGCATGAGGTTTGATTTTCAACTATCTTTCAATAAAGCATGATTTTCAATAAAAATGCTAGCCATCATTGCACATGCGAAGGAGGAAAAGACTTGTATAAGAGTTACCCAAAACTTCAAAGGAAAGATTTCATCTTCAACCACCTTGAAACTCAGTATTCACTACCAACCACAAGACCCCGGGGTTAGTTATGAAGGCTTTAATATTGATTAACCTTCCTTGGTGAAGACAAAAGTTTCAATTCATGTGTGGCCCCCTAGCTTTTAAGATATAAAAGATTTTTGGAAGAATATAATAATGGTTCAAAACATTAATCCTCATCGAATTACCTATTTTTATCGAATTCAATAACTAATATTGTATTGAATTTTCGCAGGACTCTCCAAAGGATACAGCGGACCTCATCATTGCTGAAGTCCTAAATTTTTTGCTTATCTCGCATGTGTTGGACCATGTCTCAAATATTCCCAAGTGGAATGCAAGAGTTAACAATTGATGCACTCCCAAATTCCTTGAAAGACTAAAATGCAAGTCCAAAGGTGAAAATAACGAAAGAACAAGGAGTTGGGGTACGTTCCTTAACTTGTAGCACTTTGGGGGCAAGAGGGGTGTGTTGGAGCTTTGGGATGGGGACTAGGACGAGTGACAAGCATGTCAACTACTCAAACATACGTACACAGACCAAACAACAAGTTGGTTAGTGTGTAGTTGGAGCACTTTTGGTGCACGAACGAGCCACGAGCATACACAAACTCACAAGACTCATCATGGCTTGGATTTGGGGGAAGCCACCACCTTCCCCTTATAATATTATTTGTGATTAGCCACGAAGGTTACACCCAAATGTCATTTTGTCCAAGGATTCCAAAAACTTTAGAGGCTTGTAACTTTTTATGCAAACTTTTGATTAAGGTGATTTCTAAAACAAAGTTGTATCTCTCATCGAAACCTTTCCATCAATCATGCATTCATTCATTATATCTTTTATCAATTTTCAATTACTATTGTTTTCAATTTTTTTTGCTCACATCATGATACATTAATACATTGATATGTTGTGAATTGTGACAATTCCTATTTTATACCTGATGGTGTTTGATTAATGGCACAATGACATTCACATAACCTATTGCATTACATCACAATGTATGTAAAAGGATTTGACACCATGGATATACACTTGAATGAAAGCCTTCACAAAACTAATTCATCATGGGATCCCATTATTTTCATAGTCAATTGTGCCCAAGGGGAAATCAATAGCATCAAGTAAAGTCGGTTTCCCCTAAACAACTAATTGTTAGCTATTTATTATTCATTTCATTTGCCCTAATGGATCTAGCATGCATCAACATTGATTAGATTTAAGTTTACCCAAATCTCATGTTGCATTCATTTCTTTTCTGCTAGGACTATATGGCTAGACATTACCATTTTCATTGTGTTTGTGGCATAAGAAAAGAAGATGGCAAAAGCAAGCATGTATCAATATAAAGGACCGTACATTATGTAGTAATAATGTATTGTAAGGACTAAGGAACATCATATATGACAGGGATGGTCCATTGAAAGCTAGTGCTGAAGTGTGGGTGATGAATAAGCTATTGTGTCTCATTAGCAAGTTTCCTACAATCAAGATCTTTTGGAAATACATGGAGAAAAATTTGTGGTATAAGACTCACATGTGAGTGGTTAGATTTCAAAATCTACCATATGTTGGGGCAAAACATCAATGTTATTGTGAAAGATATCATGGGACGATGAAAGCCCAATTAATATTAAGGAAGATGAGATTGATAAGTCATCATGTAGATTGGCAAAGTCTTTGGAGGGGTTTGAACTAAAATTTCTATTTTGGGAGAAAAGCTTCTTCACCACTTTTCTGACATCACAAAATTGAGGGAAGAAAACACATTGAAGTGACTAAACATGGTGTAACACAAAAGAGGAGCACAAGCAGAAATAAAATGTGAGTCAGTTTAGAGCAATGCCTTCACATTGACTCAGTGAGGGGTTTTTTCCAATCTTGTGATGGTCACAATGGTGATCATCCATAAGAAGGATTAGCCAAATTTGGCTACAGGTCAGACAGGAAAGTAAAAAAAATGAAGAATTCTTCTATAGTTTGTTGACCTGCTCAACCTATTGTCTACATATTGCAATCTCAGAATTTTTTCCTCCAAATCTGGCAACTTTGTTGCATGAGTTTTTCACAAAAATCCTTCCTGTGAACATTGGATCTTTTATGGTTCCCAAATGGCAAAAATATGCCAAAAATTAAAAAACCCCTGGATGCGGCCCTTTGTAGGTCCCGCAAAGTTTGATGTTCTGAACTACCCCAAAGAGTTTACAAAGAGTTTACACCATTTACATCTTGAGGTGAATTGTTATTGCTGAGGAAGCCCCTTCTAGGCAAGGTGTTCTTTCATCCTTTTGTTTGATGTGCTTTGTGTGCAATAGATAGATAGGTGAGGGACTTAAGACAAAGGTTGCTCTTTTGCGTTTGTGTTTTTGGGTGCTCTCTTTTGTGGTCCCTATTTGTGCATTTGCGTTTTTGGGTGCTATCTTTTATGGTCGCCATTTGTGCATTTGCACTTTTGGGTGCTCTCTTTTGTGGCCACTATTTGTGCATTTGCCCTTTTGGGTGCTCTCTTTTGTGGCTGCTACCTATGTGTGCATCTATGCTTTTGGGTGCTCTCTTTTATGGTCACTATTTGTGCATTTGTGCTTTTGTGTGCTCTCTTTTGTGGCCACTATTTATGTGTGCATCTGCGCTTTTGGGTGCTCTCTTTGGATGGGTCCTCTCTTGTTATTCCTTCCCTTTTCCCACTTCCATTCCGTGTAGGTTGCTTCTATAAAGTATTGTTAGGGTTTCACAAACTCCATAAATTTTTTCTTTCCTTTTCTCTTTTGTAAAACTTCTAAGCATATTTTCTTCTCATATGTGTAA
>Ga0209208_10002229_pt1 | contig 27718 bp, 17 predicted proteins | sample S1TSphfallax_3_FD_187694 | JGI IMG/M metagenome (GOLD analysis project Ga0209208, IMG submission 187694) | Host-associated microbial communities from peat moss isolated from Minnesota, USA - S1T2_Fd - Sphagnum fallax MG (SPAdes) (version 2) | ecosystem: Host-associated > Plants > Peat moss >...
TGTGAACTAACCACGTGGGTGGTTTGTTTTGATGCAGATTCATGCTTGATCTACTAAATCTTCTTCCTAGTCTAATCCCCGGGCTCCCAACTCGACCCTCTACCCCTTTCTAGAGTTGGAAGCCGGGAGCGTGCCTCCAAGTCTCAACTTTCCGCAACTTAACTTTGTGAAACCCTCAAGTGGGTTTCACCCCATGACTTGGGAGCGCGTCACCGGGAGTCAAACTAGCAATTTGACTCCTGACCACTAAAAGTCGGGATTCGACCCGACCCCGGTGTGTTCAGGTGAAGTGCGACACACCGTTGGAAAGCTCGTGAGGAGAACTACAAGTTTGCTTTAGACCTCATCCCAATCAAAGATCTGAGCTAGGAGTTATGAGCTCCCAAAGTCCCAAAGTCCAAACCGAGATAGTTTCGGGACTCCTCCTTGGGAGTCCCGGGACTAAAAGCCATTCGGATGCGAGTGCCGTGAAGCAACGCAGAGAATAATGTATGGGGGAAGGTGGTGGCTTCCCCCGAATTTGGGCCATGGTGAGTCAAATGAGTCCGTGTTGCCCGTGGCTTGTCCCAACACCAAGAGTGATTCCGAATGTGAGCTAACCAACTCGTTGGTTGGTTTTGATGTAGGACCAAGTAACTAAATAGTTGTCCTTCTTCCTATTCTAATCACGGAGTTTTCAGCATGCCCCTCTCACCCCCCTTTAGTGTTGGAAGCTGGGAGTGGCACCAAGTTCCAACTAGTTCCACTCTTTAATATAGTTAGACCATTTTTGGGTCTAACAAGGAACTTGGGGGCGCGTCACAATGCTTCTGTCGAAAGTGGTAGCTTCACAAGTTCAAAGCTAATTCTTGGTAATTCACCTCCAACAATTTCATAGTTCAAACACCTCAAGGTGGGTTAATAGTTGTTTTCTTCACCTGTTTCTGTAGTTATTGTGCATGAGGTTTTGTCAAGATTTGAACTTATAATAGGTTTCAGGAAAAGCTATAAAACTTCAACCCTTGGAACTTAGAAATTGTAGTTTGTCATCCCTTTCAGACCAACTAATTTATTTACAACTTGGGCCATGAACTGAATAGGTTTTAGAAACATTTGAAGTTCATCAAATAGACCTAAATCTAATTGCAATAAGTTATTTAGCTTCTATTACTAGTTTTTTACAACCTATGTCAATTGTTGTTTAGTTAAAAAAGATTTGTTTAATTATGGTATCAAATGAATGATGCAAAAGCTAACTTGCTATGTATTCTGATGTGCAAAAATATGAAATTTTCATTCTACTAAAGTTGAAAATCAAATCCCCTTGAATTCATCAAGTGAGATTGAAAAAACCTAGGTTTCAATGTGCATTCAAATTAGAATGTTAGCAATTTGAACTGCTAACCCTATTTTATACCATTTGTTGGCCATGATTTTTGGTGAAGGTTAAGTTAACAATGTTTGAAGGTCAATAATGTTTGATAATCACAAGAGGATTTCATGGTGATTGAAGTTAATTGAGGTTTTTTTCTATTTCATGTACAAGTTGAATTGTTAATTTAAATGGGATTATTGATTGTTATACCCTAATGTTTCTAAATTCTAGCTTCATAATATTTAGATCAAGCACATTAAAATGTTCTTGGACTAATGTCTGACACTCACAAGTAGATTTCATAATGATTAAAGTCATGTTTTATACAAGTTGGATTGTTTTACCTCAAACTAGACTATTGATTATTGTGCCCAAAAATTGCAGCCTATTTCCAGCTTCATAATCAGGTCAAGTGTTGAAATTCTAAAAGGCTAATGTTTAACATTAACATTTGAAGATCTCGTGATGATTGAAGTTAATTGAGACCATTTTGTGTTCTATGTAGAAGTTGAATTGTTAATTCAAACTGGATGTTGATTGTTATATAACCATAAATTGTGAACCTAATTTCATCCCAATTGTAGCTTCATATTGTTTAGGTCAAACACACTCAAAGTTTCTCGGGTTAATGCTTGATAGTCTCAAAATTTTGTAGTGATTTAAATTAATTAAGATCATTCAAATTAAATTGAATTGTTAAAGTTGTACAAGTTGGATTGTTCAGTTAAACTAGATTACTGATTTTGTACCCTAAAATTATTCTACTTAGTTCTAGCTTCATAATATTCAGTTCAAGTGTTCAAATTTGTTTAGGCTAATGTTTGACAGTCATAAGAGGATCTCATAATGACTGTTCAATTAATTAAAATCATTTTTTGCTAACTATTGTAAGTTGGATTGTTGATTGTTATATCTTACAACTACTTTGTAATTCTAGCTCCATAATAAGGTCAAGTGTTGATATTTTCTAAGGTTATATAGTTTTTCACTCATAAGATTCCATCTCACAAGAGTCCATCTCACAATGGTTGAAATTAATTTAGATCATTTTTTGTTCTATGGACAAGCTTAATTGTTCATTCAAATTTACTTGTTGATTGTTATACCTTAAATTGTTTATTAGTTTTAATTTCATAATATTCAGGTCAAGTGTTAAAATACTTTTGGGATAAGTCTAACAATCATAAAAGGATTTCATGATGGCAATTGAAGTTAATTTAGACTTGATTATTAGATTAATGTACCCCAAAACTGCTTCCTAGTTCCAGCTTCATAATTACGTCAAGTTTTGAAATTTTCTAAAGCTAGACAAGGGCCAATTGCTTTAAATACAAATTACTCATGATTTAAGGTTTGTGAATTTCCCTACCTTCCATCCATATAATTTCTATGTCAAGTTGTCATGATTCATTGTTGCTTGTGATAATTCAAATTGAGGTTCAACAAGGTGTGGAAATGGAATTGATGGGGTTCAACACAACAATTTTCTAATTTATATTTATTTCAATTTGCACTTCATGAGGTAAATGTACACCAGTAAACCAGATAATTTTTCAATATGAATTTAAGTGCTTTGGAGTTTCTAGATTTTTTGTTCAATCATCTTGGCTTTTGCACCTTAATGTTATGATCCAAGGTTTTAAAAGGTAATAGCTAATTATTAAAGGGCTAGTGTGCCTAGGATAAGTTCTTACAATGTATTAACAATGTTGTATGGGAGACCTTGAACAAGGTGAGAAATGGTGATGAGTAGTTGGTTTGGGAAGGAAAGTTTCAAAATGAAGATGACATTTTCTACACACCACTAGAAAGCTCTATAAAAGAAGATTTTATTGGTAGTGGTAGTGTAATGTCAAATAAAGGCACTCATTTGGAAGTGAACAGTGCCCAACATGCTTATATTGTTAAGCAGCTAACAGATCACTTTAACCTTTTTCATTTTGTAAAGTCTCTTATGCCTAAACAATCCAAGTCAAAAAGTGCATGGAAATGTGTTGAAGTCATCAAAATTGGGGATAGGGAAGTTTGACCAATACTACTTAGATTTGCTCATAATCATAAAACAAACCATGTCTTACGCCATAGTGTGGAGAGGGACCAAAAAAAATCTACATCTAAACCATCTAGCTTTTCCTTTGTGAATTTTAGTTAAGGGATGGGAAACTTCCTTTCACTCTTATAATCTTCAAACCTTTGATTCTAAGAAAGTTATGTTTTTAAGACAAGGTACTTGTCATCAATCTTTGAACTATTATTTTCTTTCTTGAATTCATGTGGTTTATTTTCAAAAATATAATTTCCATATGGCATTAAAATCTTTTGATGGAACTGTTTTCAAGTAATTCCACCAAATTGTATGCTATGCAGTTGATTGTTGGACATGTAGTTTTGTTCATATACTAATTTTTTTTCTAGTGTCATTAGGACTATTCCTTGTGTTCAACTAGTTATGTTGTATAATTTGTTTCTTGTAGTTAAAGCACTTTGGTACAAGGCTACATCACTAGGTACTTCAACTTAGTTGATGTTTTCAAAGGTGTCTTAAAGTTATTTATGTAATCTAAATTGTGTTCTTAGATTAACATTTAAAACATTAAACTTAGTAGTGTGTTATTTACAAAGTATGTTCATTATTATTAACATCTTAGAGTTGATTGTAGGTACTTGAAAAAGGGACCACCAACAACTTCTGTCAAGTAAGTATTCCTTACAAACCACTTAAAAGTCCTTTTCTAAGTAGTTTATAGTTTACATAATGAAGTGCATGAGGACATGGGTGCTTTTAGAGGTGCTACTTGTTGTTTTTAAAAAGTAAGGGATGTTTAATAATCACTTTGGATCTTGATTAAGTGGTTTATCATTGTACATAGTACTTTATTTAGGACTAACACCTTGTTAAATTGATTATAAGTACTTTTAAAGGTGCAAAATAGTTTTACAAAGTAAGTGATGCTTATTAATCATTTTGGACCTTTGATTAAGTGGCTTATCATTGCACAAAGTACTTTATTTAAGGCTAACACCTTTTTAAATTGATTATAGGTACTTTCAAAGGTGCAAACCAATTTCTACAAAGTAAATGATACTTATTAATCACTTTGGACCTTTGATCATTTGCTCAAAGTGTTTTATTCATGACTAACACCTTGAACTAAGTTGATCATTGTAAATAAAGGACTTTGTTCAAGATTGATAGCTTTCTAAGTTGATTACAAGGGCTTTCAAAGGCGCAAAACAATTATTACAAAATAAGTGATGCTTATTAATCATTTTGAACTTGATTAAAACTAGCTTATCATTGGCACAAAGTACTTTGTTGTAGACTGCCATATTCATCTATAGGATTAACACATGTTGTTATTCATTTTAGAAATTGTTAAAAACCATGAGTTGATTATGTATAGCAAGTGGCATTCCCAAATTCCCTTTAATTCAATTGTTGATAACTTGAGGTATGTAGGGCTAAAGAGCTAAGTTGCTCTCTAGAAATAAAGTAGACTTGTACAAGTTATTTTTTAAAATATGTAAGATGTTTTTTCAACAAAACATAATCTTATTCCATCAAAATGTCTTACTTTCAAGGAGAAAAATATTCATTATTTTTTTATGTAATTTTGTAGGGGCTAATCATGGGGAGGGAAAACAAGGAAGGGAAGCCCAAGTGGGATATTGATAACGAATATCCCAAATGGGATCCTATTGATTACAAGTTTCAGGATGCCCAATTTTTTAGCAAGGTGAGGAAGCTCTTGCTAGAAAGGTTGGAACCCGAACATGATCTGATGGATGAACATTTAACTATTACAGACATTACTTGAGTCTTTGGCAATGTCAAAGTTTTCAAAACCATAAATCCACTCCTTCTTGCTAGTGTAAAGAAGGAGATTGAAATGTTGTATTGGAAGATCAATAGCACAATTCACATTACAAATAATGAGTTGATGCTATGATTTGTGAAGGGCTAGATAACACAATAGAATGGGCATCCTATTTATTGGGTTGTAGCTATTGTTGTTGCTACTAAGGAGCAGGATGCTCAAGTGTAATAAAGCCCAAAGTGGAAAGACTGGATTGTAGTGAAGGTTCATTATGCTTGGATGGGCGAGGTAAAGTAGGGATTGTAGTTCAAAAGGAGGAAATGGATGCAAGTATGCCTTTAAAGAGACCAACATCTAATGAAGAAGTGGGCAAAGTGAAAAAAGTTGTGGAACTTAAACATGAGGTGTTGAAACTGACTAGGGTTCATTTGAAGCAGCTTGAAAAAAAAGGATTATAAGACCATTTTTTGGGTTTAAAGTTTAACATGGAGGACCGAAATTTGGCTTCTATGGAAGCTAAAGAAAATATTAAATAAGTAGAGGTAGCACTCCAAACCCTATTGAACTAGTAAGCAATGCCCATTTTGCAGGTATGTGTAATGAATCTTCTATCTATGCATCAAACTTTTAGATGGATTAAATCATTGAAGATTTCATTTATATTTTGTTCAAAATTTCAAATGTTTATAAGTAATGAAGACCTATCATTGTTCTTTACTTCTAGACTTATGCACAAGCACATTTAATCATTGTGTTCATGTTAGGGTTTTTATTTCTAGAAATGCTCATTGTGTATTACAAATATTGGCAATTAAAGTAGATGGATATGATAAGTTTGGAGCAAACCATGGACTTTCCAAGTATGGACCAGAAATCCATCACCTTGGCCACCAATTCAATGGACACACCTAGTGTTTTTAATTTCTAGCACCAAAAGTCAAAGCTAGAAGATGAGTTGAAGATGGCCAAAATAATAGCAGAAAATAAATGTAAGAGAGCCTTCCAAGGTGAGGTTTTGTTCAAGGAAGTAGAAGAGGAATTTGAAATTATTGGACTAAAATTGCAAAGGGTTACGCATGAAGTTAAAGAATTGGTCAAAGAAGAAGAGACCATCCACTCCCAAATTGATGCAATGAAAAAAGGTGGTTGTATGTCTTTCTGGTCATCACCCATCATGCATCTAGCAAGGCCTACAAATGATGGTACAAGAAATTGCTTCATCATGAAAACATGTGGGCATTGCCATGGTTGGTTTTATTGCGCTAACATTGCAATCTCTAGTTGCAAGCACAATTTCCATCTATTTTGCCTTAGTGCAATGTTACAGAACTCAAATAAATGTTTTGTGTGTAAACAAAAATAACACCCAAACTAGTGGTCTAGTTGGGGACTTAGGGATGTAAATGAGGAGATGAATTCATTGGTCAAGGATATGAACCTCGATGAACTACATCAAAATATGGCAGATACGATGATGGAAGTTGCAAAATCTAGTATACTTGACTTCAAAACAAATGGTCAATATATCCATTCTAGACAAATCTTGTTTTATTGTTGTATCATGATATCATTATGTTAGTATTATGTGTTAAATGGCTCAATCATACTTGTCCAATAATTTTGATTTGCCACTATCCATGATTCAAATTTTGTTGCCATGGTTAAGTAATATAATTCTGATTTGCCTTCATACATTATTAAAGTTTTGTTACCATGGTTAGGTGATATGATTATAAATTTGACCATGGACACAAAGTGCACAGAGTTAGGATCCACATAAACCTTTGGAAATCTTGAATAGCAAGATTGGTATAACTTTGGTATGCATGAGAGCAGTCTTATTGGAGTTATGTCATGCACAAAGCCCATCAACATTGCTTTTGTTGGCCCTCCCACAAAATCACACACAAGTGGCATGTCACTTGGACCTAAGGAGGTTGTAGGAAAGGATGATTTGATGCATTTTCAAGATTCATTTCCCAAACAAAAAATAACAGTCGGTGTGGAACCACAATTGAAAAATAAACCTAGTGGTTAAACATAATGGTTAAATCTAAGTTAAATCTAATAAGTAATTCTAGTGGTTAAACATACTGGATAAACCTAAGCTATACTTAGTGGCTAAATTTAATCTATATTTATTGGAAAATTTTAATGGTTCAATTTAAGTTAAACTTAATGTCAAATTTAGTGGTTAAGCATAATGGCTAAACTTAATGGCTAAAATTTGGGTAAACCTAATGGTTACATCTACTGATTAAACATAATGGTTACACCTAATGGCTAAAATTAGGTAGGTAAATGGGTGGATAGGGAAATAAATTATATGTTGGTAGGTGGGTAAGTAAGTAGGTAGGTTGTGCAAAAGTGAAAAATATAGGTAGATATGTCGGTAGCTAGGTGAAAAGGTATAGGTAGGTACGTAGGTAAATAAAAGGTAGGTGGGTGGGTGGGTGGGTAATAGGTAAGTAAATAATTAACTAAGTAAGTAAATAGGTGGATGAGTAGGTAGGAAGTAGATTCATAGGGTAGTAGACCATGTTGTATTTTACTAAGGATCATTGGCCATCTTGACTAAATGGTCAACTTGACTAAAGACCATTAGTCATTTTTACTAAAAACCATTGGCCATTTTGACTGTGCTTGTACAACTTGACTATGTATATTTAGTCAAATGAATCACTATAATCAAGTTGATTAATCAATAAATACATGTGTCATTCAAGCCTTTGGCCTTTAGTCAAAATGTACATGTCCATTAGTCAAAATGACAAGTTAGTCAATTTGAAAATTTTAAAAAACCATGAATTGTAATAGTGAAACTTTTTGTGTTGGTTCACATTTAAGATGGGAGATTCACACAATGCTATCAAAACTAATAGGACGAATTAACATTATGCCTAACGTAAATGTAATCAGTCAATGTGCATGTGATTTTGTACATATGTTGCATGTTCACTTTCTTGGCCTCATTCCCATCAATTTAAATGTGGATGTTTTCATCACCAAGACAATCAAAAAGTTGATATTCTTAGTCACCTACATGACTGGCCATTGTTTAATAAATTTTCCAAGATTTGTTTTGCTTGCTTGAAAGATAGGTCAAACCAAATGTTGATGTCAATGATTTTGAATTCAAACAAGAAAAAGGCCATTTGATAAAGTGCAAAGGTGCCAAGTTCAGCGTGGTGGATGAGACCAATTGCCATGTATGTGGTCATTTCATCCTCCACATTAACATGATGGATCAACTTGGTGTGCCCTATAAGAAAGTAAAGTGAGTTTTTTGGGAAAACATGATGGAATAAATTTGAATTTCCATGAACTAGTTTGTTATGGAGGAAGCGAACGCAAATGAGTTGTTGTAACTTTCGTACCCATAAGTGTCCAAAAGAGGTAATTAGCTATTGGTCGGGTAGTAGGTTTGTTAATCTTTTTCTGTTTTTTGGTCCAAGGGCAATGAGGTGGACTCAATGAGATCCTTTTTCAATTTTTTAAAGAGGACCATGTAGTCAACCTTTGGTAAAGTCATGTCAAATTGTTGCAAGTTTCATAAATAACAAATTTGGTTTTGAAAACATGTTCATATCATAAGTAGCAATTAACCATATAAATATATATGTTAGGTGTTTTTGAAAGTGCCCAAAAATTTGCAAGTTGTAAAAAAGAGTGGTGTTGTTTGTAATTTTTAATTATACATATTAGTGGAACCAAAAATTCCATACATACTAGACACAATGGATTTTTTAATAAACTAGCCCAAACTATAGGTACTATTGAGACCTAGGATGGATTGAAAAATGAAGATGACAACAATGCAAAAGGAAAAGAAAAAAGGTGGAGTGAATGTTAAGCAATAATGTATTTCCTTGTATCTTTTTTATTATATTTACTAGTGGAGCAAAAAATTCCATACATACTCTTGAGACCTAGTATGAGGTGACAAGTGAAAATAAAAACAATGTAAAAGGTAAAAGGAAAAAGGTTGGAGAGAATGTAAAGTAATAATGTTCTTTTTTATGGATATATATGTATTCCTTGTGAATTAATGATTAGGCATGTAAATGTAGTAACAAATGGTGTATTGAGAAATTTGGTAGAGACTTTGCGTGTAGGAATAGAACCTTTTGAAATCAAATAATGATAGCATGGGCATTGGTCGATTGGTGAGCACAAACAATGAGGAGAAGCAATAAAATAATGATAGCATGTGCATGATGCAAGATGGAACATCACATAAGATAATTATGTTGGCTTCGTCAAGTTGGTAATTTTGCACAAAACAAATGTTGGTGAAACTTGATGTAGTTAGGTGTGAGGGCCAAAATAGAAAAGACAATGGACTAAAATGACTTTAGAAAGATGGGACCAATCATAGAAGAAAAGAGGTAGGGTGACAAGTGGCCGGTAAAAACAAAGATGAATTGAATTGAAAGTATTTAATGAAAGTCCTAGATTGGGGGTGGAAGGGTTGGAAGCATCAAGACATAATTGGCTTCACATTACTTTCTATACACAATTATTGTTCTACATCATTCTTGTTGTTGAAGGAAACTTCTATCACTTTGTTGATGGTAAGCAAAATTGCTTCAATTGGTTTAGAGCACAATATATAAATTATTTCTTTCTATGTACAAGTTGGAATTAATCATAGTTGTTTTATACCCATCATGTCTTAGCATATGCTAATCGAATTGCATGCATATTTCATGAGGCACTCAATGGATCATGAAAATGCTTTCTTCAAATTAATCTCACAACCAATCTACTGGGTCCATGTTTCTTGTGGCCAACTAGCCTTTCATGATCACATTTCTCACTATCAAATTTCTAACATGGGACTGATTGGCCTTCAAAGTCCAAAGTAGAGAAGAAGATGTAATTTTGGGGGATGACACTATGTTTGTTTGCACACAAAGGGAACTAGAGCATGATGCACTAGATGAAAACATACATATGATATTCACAAACCACCTTTTGAGATTTATGGCTTTCTTTTTTCTACCTTGAAGTAATGAATTTGGTTGGCATTTAACAATTTGTACTATTTATTATGCAACTAGAAATGGTAATGTTGAAAGTCAAAGTCTTTTTTTTGTCATTCACTCATAGGAATATTAGAATTATCAGATTTAGGTTTTAGGTTCTAGTGCAATCTACAAGGGGGACGAAGAACATTTTCTAATGGAAGGTAAAGGGGCAAATAGTTTATTTCGGCATAGACAAATTCTCTCATCAATAGGGAAAGTTTTGGAAGATAAACAAATATGGGTGTGAGTACGCCAAAGGCTTATGATTATCATGGAAGATGGGTGCAATATTGGAGTCCTAGAAAGGTAGGCTAAATTTTACACCCAAACTCACCATGTTGATTGAGCTTATAATTGAAGCAATGTAATCTAACATTAGAAAATGTGTGAGCAAACTTGATTAATTTTGAAATTTGTGGTAGTAAGTTCCTAATATTAACAATGGAACACATTATAATATTTTCAGTATTTTTGAAAATTACATATTTATTAATCCAAAATTGGCAAGGTAGTAGGCTAGTTAGGTCTCACAACCATGTGTAAACATATGATATAATCTATTATTTGAATTATTACTTTCAACATAAAAAAACCTTTTATTAGATACTAGGATATTCAATTCCATGCTAAAAGTGATACGCTTTCCAAAACCTCAATTGCATTCATTTGCATTGAAATTAAAATGACAAAAAACTCCAAATTTTGAAACCACAAAATTTTAAAAGAGAAATCTAATTATTAAAAATGGAACACATTCTAATATTGGAAATTTCAGTAATTTTAACAATAACATAATTAGTGCCAAAATTGACATTAATTTGAAAGCAAAAGAGGAAATGGTGGCAGGGCTAGAAACATTTCATGACCACCCACATTACCAAGGCTCACTAATACCCCTTTTGGCTCTGTCTTGTTTAAAACATGAATGTTTAAGGATTTTGATGATGTCATACATTGTTAAAACATAAGATCTTATGCAAGTTATGTATTATTTCAATTATAAAGCAATCTTGGGACGAAATCTTTTGAGACCCACTTTGTAGAAATATTACAAATTTGGATAAAATATGTTCATGGTTTATGTAACAGGTGAATATGGTGAGATTAGTATGTGCAGCACATCGCAATATATTTCTTGGTCATAAAGAAATGGTCATGTGAGTATTTCTATGAGAAATGTTCTCCAACAAGTTTTTTGTGTGATGTTGAATTTAATTCTGTTTTTGGTGGTATTCAAAATGCTTTTTCCAAGAGCCTATTTGCTTATTTGTCTATCAAATTTTTTTGACTTGATCTTGCTTTCTCCTCTTTGTAATTGATTTTCAATTTCACATCATGTGTGCATGGAGGTATTGGTTACTATTGAAAATGTGGAAAGGGTTGCAAATGTGAATTTAAAAAATCCATCATTCCTATGCTACTTTTGGTGGGCAATATTTTTTGTATTTGGTGAGTATATTATGTAACAACCTAGGTCTTTCTTTCACATCTATCAGTGTAATCTTTTAGTGTTTTGCAAAATGGAATAATAGTAATCAAGGGTCACTACGATTTTTTTCTTGTGTAATTTATCATCATCACTTATCTATAAACATGTTGAATTCTACAAATAAATATAAGCTACATAACTAGCATAAACACAAACCAATAAAGGTTTTGTGTAGAGTGTGAATGATGTTTTGATTACTGAAATGTAGAATAGGAAAACAAAATCCATTCAAGTGTTTTCAAACTAATTTTCACAATTTTTGAAATGTTTACAAATTAATGTGCTAGGTGGGTATTCTAGGGACTTGAATGGACCTAAGAATTAGTAATATACTTATTTTATTTTGTATAATCATTTCACTTTTTGATCTCATAAATTTCTTATTGTGAATTCCATGGGTATTCCTTGTTTAATCTAATATTGAGTCAAAGACTAACTTGTTTGAAAGACACAATGTTATACACATGGAAATATTGTTGAAATGTTACACAAAAGTTGATTTGAAACCAAATTGTTCTGATCTCCACAATGTAGACATCCAAAAACACACTAGCTTTGTGGAGATGTTACAAGGTATTAAAAGTGCATGCCAAGTAAGATTTAGCATTTCAAATTGAAGTACTCATCTATGAAATAAGTGGTTTTCAATTGATGATATAGTGACTAACTTGTTGGGGCATTTCTTGCTTGTTTCACATTTATATTTCACATTACAAATGGAGACATGGACTTTGTATCACAATTAGCATTGAGATGACTATGAGCATACCACCAAATCCAAATATTGTCCAAAACAAGGGTCTACATTTCATGCCATGTGCATGTTTCAAATCATCCAATCAAATTCAAATTTCTAAATGTTGATATTCTTTCCATGGAAGTTTGAGAGAAGTTCAAGAACACCTTGACATTAAAAGGAAAACAATTGATTGAACACCAACTAGTTGGTCTTAACCCAAAAATCACATTTGTTGTGTAGAAAAGGTTCATGAAACGTCAATCAAACCATTTGATTTTGTTGTCAACTTATCACATGAAGATCTTACACAATTTGAAACTTATGAAATATCAAAATGGGTTACAAACTGATAAGAAAAACCTAAAATATGAAACTTTGTATCCCCAACATCAACAACTCATGGCTTCTTTGATTTTGCACAATTGCAATCCAAGCATCACCTTCAACACCCAAAACTATTTTGTCCTTTTATTCCATCAAAACCCACAACTTAACAAAACTTTTCATTGCATCCTTTCACTCCATCAAAACTCGTGACCTCACAATACTTTTCACCACCTCCATATGTTCATGTGATTTACTTTTTTGTGGTTGCACACCTCCCACCCAAACAAAAAAAAAAAGTAACTAAACCAGGGAGGAGACCTCAATTGACACTTCATTTTCACACCTCAATAAACAAGTGACGTGGTCAATTGTGAAGACGACATTCTTGGTTGCCCAGACAGGCTGCCTCCACAACAAAACATTTTTCTCATCATATTGCAACATGAAAATAGGTAGCACAATGGCCAACAACATCGAACTACATGTACAGTGTCTTCAGCTCTGCACAATGTCGAAACATGTTCAGGATGTCTGTCCAACATTTACTGTCCATCATCGACATAGATACAGTTCCGCGCCACATGAAGACCATGTGCTGTGTTGAGCAGGAGAAAGGAGCTTAACAATCTGAGGAGCTTTTTGTCTTTCCGCATATTACAGAGCATCAAGGCATGTGCAACTCTGCATAAACCAGAAACCCTAGGCCCCATCTTTAAGAGCGAACGGAAGGAAAGGCTGCAAACGGAACAAAGAACGAGGCCTAACATCTACCACGCGTCCACATTCTAATCAAGAAGCGTAGGAGGTTTGCATGTAATCCTCCATTTATTTAAGGAACCCCGGAACTTGCAGGGAGACCATCCACTGACCCGCGTTATTGTTGTTATTATAACCAAGACGAGTTCTTCTCCACGACCTTGAAGGACCCACCAACTCAGACCAGCCAATCCATTTCTTGGAGAAGACTTCTGGGCCACTAATTTTGACGGCATTTAGTATTACTTTTGGCGCCATGACGATGTCCTCCGTCTCCGACAACGACGAGTCCGTGGCGAAAGTGACTTTGAATAGTCGCTAAGTTCAATGGGTGACACTGTTTTCAAGCATTGGTGGGAAGGTGGGCCCAGATTTCTACCGATGGGTACAAGCTTCTTCACATCGGTGCATTTTTCAAATCTTTAAAGTGGGAAATAGTGCTGGCAATGACGCCTGTAGTAACATTTCGTGGGTAAGACGGCTTCGGAAAAAGCACACCTGGATTGGATTGGAGGTGGTGCATATCCAGCGACCATAAATGTGGCCGGTGTGCAGATGGCATGTTGAACCAGAAGTTGTAGGCTATATAAACCAGACACGCAGTTCTTCTTCTGAGACAGAGCATACGCTATCTCTAGTCTTATTACTTCTCATAAATTCTGTAGAGGGCGTATGTTTCTCTCTACTGGCTTGCATACGAGTGTAATAAGCCTGCTTTGCCCGAAGTTTCAGAGAAGTTTTGTCTTTGAGCAGACACTAGTTTTCTCAGAATATCGGATGACTAACTTGCCCTACCCAATGCAAATCAAGTGAGTCGAACTCTTCACTAAAATTCGGGGACTTTGTGTTTTGTGTCTTGCAAAATTGCTGGTTTACGCTGGGGATCTTTCATGTCTTTGATTTCATCTATCTTCCAGTTTGCTTGCTTGGTTTCATAGAGTGGCCGCTTGTGGTTTTTTCACGGCGGCAGTTTTTGAGTGCGTGCAAAAGAAATTCGAATCTTGGTGTGGTTGTTGTTTTGGCATTTTGGGCTAGTGTGGGCAGAGGTGCTTCCTTCTATTGGAAAACATGTGTTCCTGATCATGGCAAAAGAATTCACCCTTTCTTTGTTGAACTGACTTTGTGCAGCCAACTTTGGGAGTGATAAGCTGTCGAGCAATCACCGGCTCTGACAAACTGCGAGACCTTGTAAACTTCAAGGCTACTGTCACCTTTGTCTTTTTGCTCTGTCATGTATTTGTCTATGGTTGTGCAGCAGTTTACCTGTTGACAGCAACCCTAATTTTGCTTGAGTGTCATAAACACAGCTTCCAGAGCTAATTCCAGTTAGTTGGCTTATCTGAGACTGGAATTCAAGATGGATCTCATGTGTTTTCAAGAATTGGATGAGATTTTCCAGGTTAAGAATCATGACCTGCATTGTGAAAAAGAAAATAATGTGGATGGCAGTATTCTGCCAACAAATCTGAAGGCCAGGCTGCCTGAAGGTTTTCATTCCATACTTGCAAAAGAAGGGGGTGTAGACCAAGAGCAGCTCAGCCTTGGACTAGCAGGCATGGTGGTTCCAAAGGCAGATGAAGACTTTGTTGCATACCTCGCCCGCTTCCTGCATATCAAGGATAAGCAGACTGTCAGCAACTGGAGGCAGCTGCTGAATTCCAAAGACCTGTGTCTGGAGAATCCTGAGCCTGGTTCTTGTAGAATTCAAGTTCCCCTTCCAAGGATTAAGTCTGAAGTGACTGACCCAGCTGCACAACTTTCTGTCCGTGAAAATGAAGATGCAGCATCCTTTTTCGTCAGGGTAGGGTCATGGGATTCGCCTCGGTCTGTCTTGGAGGATCTTGCTTGTGATGGTCCTGAGGATGATGAAGATGCTGAATCGTACCTGAGGAGAACCAACTGCATCACAAATATTGGCAGTCAGTTCTTGATGGATGACGATAAGGTGCCACAGCGAGTTGGACAAGGGAAGAGAAAGGCTGAGTCCAACCAGATGGGAATATCAAAGAAGGTGCAATATTGCCTTTAGATGTTCATTCTATTAGTGAATAACATTAGAGGTTGACTTTTGTAGGGGCAGGTTAGCTGAATAAACTGTCTATACTCTTTTGAGCTTTTCATAGAGACAAGTTATACCCTGCTCTCTGACTACTGTCTCCTCCACACTAGCCTAGATTTCTTCATTTGTTGTACAAACACCACTCTAGAACATGGTAATGTTGTGGAATATGGCATTTCAAGGTCCATCTAGCAAGGTCAAACTAAGTATCATTTTGTGAACAAACCTCCTTTCGATTATTTTGTTCAAATTCCCTGCGTGCTGGTGGGGTAGAAGAATTGCCAAGTCCAAAGGGGGTGAGGAAGGATGAGTAGTCCCTTCCAATTTAAGAATTTTGAGTGAGGGAACCATTGTATATCAATGTAGAATCCTTGATCCAGTACCCTAAACTGCAGGAGTGCTTGGCTGCTTCTATTTTCCACTCTGTTGATTATAAATAGTTGCAAGCTGGGTTGATTGTTTAGATTGTTCTGGTGATTTCTACAGATATCTGGCATAAGTGTTGCATTTACAGGGTTGCTGTTGTTTGTGTGAATTTGTGTTTGGCCAGAAGGACTTTCAATTTGTTTCAAAGAGTTTTGATTTCCATCTTGTTGTGTGGTTTTGAAACATTCTCTGAGAAAAAGAATGACCTGTATGTTGGAAGAGTTTGGAAATGTTGATCTCTCACATTCCTATGTCATTATCACCCTCAATGCTTCCATCCTCACCAAGTAGCCAAGCATGACTCTACTGAAATGTTCATGACTTGTTTGAACTAGTGTGATGACATAGTAAACTTCCATGGCTGATGACAATCACAATTACACCAAAGAATTTGTGATTTAACAGATACATGGTTTTTAATTTCAAGAGAAGGATTACTACAAATGGGAAATTCATTTGGCCCTATTGTTAATGAACTGAATGTGTAGGTAATGCCCTCCCCCCAGGGCTTTACCATGCCTAACGCACAGCTACTGAACATTCTAAATCTGAAGAGTTCCTCCTCTCAGCAAGGGAACTTTCATGGTTATGAGGTGCCCTCTGACTACACTGAAAATGACAGCAGTGTTTCATGTGTTGGGTAATGCCCTAGGGTGAGGCATTCCCCAAAAGAAGGGGAGGAGGATGAGGTGCTAGCTGCGTTGGGCCCCACATTTTGGGAATGTCCACCACCCATGGTCTTTATCCATTGTAAAGCACTAAGCAAATGTTATCATTAACCTAAACATATGTAATTCATGAGGTGAAGTAAGAAAAGAGTTTGTACACCTATGCCATACAAGTGGGAAGGATCTTAGAGCTCTAAGTAAGTATAATTTCCCTCTCACTCTCAAGGGGTAAGTAAAAGATTCTTCTTCTTTTTGTATGAAGGATATTTATGGAGTCTCCAAATACACTTCAGAAATTTCTGAGAGTCCTTTAAAGTACATCATGTTTAGTCAATTCTAGTGTAAAAGTGCCCTCCAAACTTGCACAATAATCCCTATACTTATGCCTTACCCTATGCTTTGAGGATGCATTTCTTAATTGGTATGAGGTCGTGAACATGAAGATCATTTCAAACTTTATTGGTTTTAAAGAATCTATAGGGTAGACATGGCAATAGCCATCAACATAAGCAATTTGATTAAAACATATTTATGTTTTCACATGCACATAATTTTCCTTGGATGACAAAAGGTTTCAAACCCTAGTCAAAGTGGAATTGTATTTTGGACTTTTTTAGAACTCATTGTGAATTTGTACACATTTATGATAGGGGAAACCTAATTTTATCACTTGGCTAATCCATGAAATGTGGCTCAATAAAACTAAATGGGCATAGAGGGTTCCTAAAATGTTTAATAAGCAATGTCCCTAATATCAAGTCACATGCGCCAAAGGCTTTGGCAATTAATGTTCCTCGGTAGGCGTGACTTGTGCAACACTAAGAAGTAATCGTTGAAGTAAAAGATAAAAGTTAAGGTTTTGATGGTTTATGGCACACACCTGAAGTGCAAGATTTGAACATCATGGAGTAGCAGTTGGCATAGCTAGGTGGCAGACATTCGTTAGTGTTAATCAAATTATTAAAATATCATCGATTGATGTGCTCAAACTCAACATCTATGAATTCCTATTCAAAATCTTGCATGCCTAAGTGACATAACATGTTCAACTTGATGACAGTTAACTTCCTGCATCCATTTAGTAGAAACTAAATATTAAACAATCATGTTACTATCCATATGCACAAAGATGAATTATTTGAAATGGTATAGATCAGAAATGTTAAGTAACCCTCCCACATAGTTAATTGATTCTATGGGGGAGAGCAGTCAACAGGGCACAAAACAGGCACAACGAATTAAATTTTGTGTCAGGCTTGATGTTACTACTATGTGACAAATGGCCCACAAGAAAGTACTTCTTCAAAACAATTATATTGTAAGTTACCCAAGTTATGACATGTTTTTATAATGCCTAGTATATTCTTTCTTTCTTTCTTTTAATTTAATGTCAATACCCGGACCAGAGAGATCCATTTGACGACTATTACCTAGTTGATTTGAACAAAACACTCATGTTGTCTAGGCAAGAAACTAAGTACAAAGCTACCACTTTCTGAGTAGCCGAATGCATCAATTCAGGCAGTAAGCTGCACGGTGTCAACTGTTTCCCTAGCTATTGACCAAACTTGCAACGAATGTCATGGTGAGCTGGGCACATTAGCAACAGGTGGTCTTCATCCTCAACAACACCTAAGGAACACAAGCGACAAACCCTATTTCTCCTCGGTACACTCTCAGGCTTTGCATGCCTGCCACACTCTACCTCCAAACGATGGTTTGAACATCTGAACCTTGACAAAGATTGCTTGAGCTGAACATTTGGGATCATTTGCAAATAACTCTGATGTGCATATGAGTACCCAGATTCTGTTGTACAGCTCGTGTTCATCAGCTGGTATGTACGTAATCTGCTACTTCTAGCTCTGGCCTGTTCATCATAAATGGATTCTAGATAAGAAGCATGTGCATTTGCTACAGCACACATGACATTAGTATAGAGAACCCCAACCCCTTGGTCGTCAAGCCACAACTGCACGTTCCGGAGCCAACACTATTGGTTATCATTGAGCACACTGATCATCTGGAGCTAGGTCTGGTAGGCATAGTACAACAAACGATCTGGTGTGGACTCTCGTAGTCTATCATAATACTTGAGAGTTTGTTGCCACCAGAAATACTCCAATGGATACCTTCCAAACTCCCCCAACACAGCAAAAATGTTTGTTGCTTTATTGACCCCTAATATTCCTCTCAGGAACATTATATGTACTTGTTCTGCTTGTTGCAACCCTTTCACCCATGTACAACCTATCCACACCTCGCATGCATAGCTCAGTACTGGGCGTACTAGTGAGTCGAACAACTGACACATTACTTCCGGATCTGTTATGCTCAGATCATTGCATTTGCGGCATAATGCAAACAGTGCCTTCTTCCCAGCAACAGTCAGTTTGTCTATGGCTACTGTCATGCCTCTTGTACTATGTAACTCTAAACCTAGATATATGGATGATTGAACCCGCTCAATGGTTGTCCCTCTGTATGTGAACTCTGGCGCTACACTGCGACGTTTCTCAAACACCACCACCTTGGTCTTGCTCACATTGATGACCAATTGTTGTTCAACACAGAACTTAAACAGAGCATCTATTTGTTTTTGCAACCCTTGTGGGGTCTCTGACATCAATGCCAAATCATCTGCATATAGCAGTAAGTTGACTACTATGTCTGCCAGCTGTGGTGGGCTGTCACCATCAAGTGCATCTAGATGCTTCTCAAGTCCATCAAGGTAATGTCCAAAAAGCAGTGGGCTCAGTGGACAGCCTTATTTGACCCCAATGCCACATGAAAACCAGGCTGATAGCCCTTCTGTTGGATGCATAACTCTAACGTTGTCCTGGCTGTACATGTTCTGTAGACACTGCATGAAGCGACCCACAATTCCCATCTCAACTAGCACTAGCCATAGCAGATCACGAGGCACTGTATCAAAAGCTTTGCGAAAGTCCACAAAACAACAATACATTTTTTTGCGTTTGTGAATGCTCTGTTCAATGAGCGTTTGCAAAATGTACAGGTTATCCGTGGTGCAGAAGTCTTTCCTAAAACCAGCCTGTCCCCTGGCACGTAGGCCCCTCTTTTTTTCCCAGCTGCTCAATCGTGCCTCTAAAATCATGGCAAACACCTTAGCTAATACAGGACCCACTGTGATTCCCCTGTAGTTCTCAAATTGCAAGGCATCAGCACCCTTGTGCAATGCATGAATGACTCCAGTAGACAAGCTTGTTGAGTAGCCTTGTTGTAATAACTTATTGAACACAATCTGCAGTGGTACATGTAACATGTCACCAGCATCTAGTAGAAACTCTACTTTGATGCCATCTAAGCTAGCAAATTTGTTACGTTTGAGTCTCCTCATCACTTGCACAATCTCATCTAAGGTTATGTCACAGTTTAGTGTGCTGCAATCATCACTTGCAAAAGGGTGTGACAAGCTCAAGACCACCTGATCTGTAGAGCTACCCTGTCCCCCAGCTGTATTACTGGGGCATTGTCCTTCCAGTAGCTTTTGGAAGCCAGCAACCAAGTCTGCTTTGCTGATAACAACAAATCGTTCCTTGCACTTGGAGTACTGCCTCCAAAAGCTGGCTGGATCTGTTTTTGCTAGTGCACACAATTGTCAGCCTTACAGCTTCTTGTACATGCGTTTCTTACGACGCAGTAGTTGTTTAAGTTGCTTCTTCCGTTCGCGTGCTAGATGGTTGTCAGGGTGAAGCTTTGTATATGCAGATACTTCCTTGTGCTTGCTACGACATTCAATATCAAACCATGGTTGATGACGATGTTGTGTTGTATTGGTGCATGCCGCAGGGCAACCATGCACAGCCGCAGTGGCGTTACAAATGCAATCATGCAACAACTGCATGGTCATGTCAACATTGTCTGTGTCACTCATCTGTGTTGTGCACTGGGCAATTTGTTGTTGCAAGTGTTGACAATACTATGTGCACTTACTAGCATCATGTTTGAAACGACGAATGTTTGCACGTGATTCAGAAGTTGTTGATGACACATGTTGCCAAGGTAACTGCAAGTTGAGTGAAAGTGGCCTGTGGTCAGAATCACACCCTTTTCCACATAATAGAGGGCATTTGTGTACAACAAGTGATGTGGCACAATCAAACAGAGCAGGTGATGCGACCATATAATCCACAAGGTTAGAGCCGCCTTTGGCAAAGCAAGTGCACTCCCTTAATTCATCGCCTGTGATCCTGCCATTGACAATTAACAATCCCAAGGAGTAGCAAAGGTCTAAAAACTCATTGTGCCAACCTTTCAACCCCCCCTTGTCTGAGTTATGTCGCTCAGACAAAACCTCCAGGAAGTCATTGTAACTCTTTCAAAAGAGTCTGGTACAATAAAGTTATCCTTAAAGTCAGGCGACTAGGGGGTGACAAGAGGCCTAAATGGAAATGACATTTTACAAAACGAAATAATTGGGACCCAAACCAGTTTATCCACCAATTTTGGTGGTAAACTGAGCTTCATCCCCTCTTTCCTTTTTCCTGAGCGCCTCCACTGCTGCCACATATATTTTCACTGCTGCTACCTATATAACTACTATAATTATTCTCGAACCTTGTGCATTAAATGCTGAGTTTCAGCATTTCATACTGAGATTTAATAAATTTTCCTTCCTTTGCGAATACCAGTGAAAGAAGGGATGGGGGTGAAAGCAGAGGGGATAGAAGGTGAAAGAAAGGGTGACTTTACGGATAACTTTAATGGTTAAAGGTTTCATCTACCCTCTCCCCTTGCAGGCCAGGCAGAACCCACACACCCCCCGCCGCCCCCGCGTACCTGCACCTTTTTGAGTGAGGCATCTTAGTGGCCATGTTAAGCCCAAATAATTATGGGATTTTTACCATGGTTCCAACATGGGTGCTGGTTAATCCAGGACTCCCCCTGCCTATCCGGTTTGGTCTCCACTGATTTCCAGCCCTTTTTTTCCCCTTCTTTCTTAGGCCTCATTGTCACTTAGCCTTTCACCTCCTTATGTTTGTTCACTCATTTTACCTCAGTGGGGTTTTCAGTTAAGCAATGGTTAAAGATTTCCTTGAAGTGCAAGATCTCAAGATCAAATTGGTTCCTCAATAGTCATTTTATTTTTCTAGTGGCATTCATTTCTATGCAACTTGGCCTCACTTCCTTGACCAAATTATCCTGAGGAGAAATGGAAATCTGGCCAAATTGCTTAGGGGAGAAAGGGAAGTGTGGCCTTCCTCAGCCAGGCAACAAGGTTATCTTTTATTGCATAGTGAGGGAACTTTAAATGGCTAACTCTGCCTTAAATGGCCACATGGCTTTCTCAATTGGCAACATGACTCAACCTTTCCTTGAATGGTGAACAAGGTCATTCGTCAACTATTGTCAGGCCTCTCTATCTACGGAACAATCCCTATGTTCCGTTTTTCAATAAAATACGGTGCGCTCCAGAAATAAAAAACGGAATATATGGAATTTATTCAGAAATCTCTTCTATCATTGGCTTTCATTACTAATTCTTCAGCAAAGAGCGAATCTGACGGCAGTGTAAGATCCCTTCAAGTGAAAAAGGAGTAATATTCGATCGGTGCAGATGTTTTACACAAGGATTAACACCTGGTGTTGATCGAGTGATGGAGTAGGCCTCACAATCCTCTTCTGTTTCTTCAGCAAGTAAACTCCGCAATGGGGTTCTAGGATTGCCTTTCATTTTCCCCCTCCTCTTGCCACCCTTCTCACTCAATGCATCTGAGGTAGCCAGGACTACAACTATTGCTTTTGATGATGCTCCTTTCCTCAGTGACCTAGAGGCTGATCGAAGCAGAACCTCACCTAAGACTGCAACAGCAGAAGCAGACCGGGGTGCAAGGAAGCTGGCAGCTGCTGTTTATTTATCTTCCTGACCAGGAGTTCCTTTTCCTCCACTGGAATATGTTTCTGCTTGCTCCTCCCACAATATTTCGATTTCTCCTGATGTGCCAGCCCTTGGTATTCTTCCCATCGAGTTTTGTGATTCAGGCGAAGGTGCTGCGTGTAATTATCGGTTCAAAATGGAGGTCCTTCGAACGTCCAAGTCGTCGACGATTTTTTAGAAGAGCCTTCGCGACCAAAGCATATGCAAAATTGGCAACGGACAGCAACAACTTCAGAAGAGATCGGGTCACGGGCTATAATGGAAAGTCCATATTGTATGGTGTGTTTCATCTGGAAAGGCGTCTTGCGAGCTCCAACTTTGCAGGGACGCTTCGGAGCAGGCTCAGAGGTCTCCATCGATCGAGCAAGAATGCAGTAAATGGCAAGGGAACGTCATTTCGTGATCCGGAAATGCGCCACGGACTTTCAAAACTGAAATAAAGTTTTTTTTTATTATTAAAAAACAGCACCCTACGAAAATGAAATACGGAACTTACGGATTCTATTAATAGATTTCCGTATATAGAGAGGCCTGACTATCGTAGTACCTTTCCAGGTTCAGCAACCAAAAAAATTAAATTAAATGCCAAAATTTTAGAAAATTAAAGTTCTTTTCTGCTGAATTTTTTTAAAACAATTGTTTACTAAAGTCAAAATTGGTTCACCGACCCCTTTTATGGGCCTAATAGTGCAGCATGTGGAGAACTGTGCTATTCTACCTCAGGGTTTTTAATTGTTTTCTTTTTTTGACTTTGTGTATACAATAAATTGAAAAAATAACCTTGCTCTTCAATGTGTGATGGTATGTCATTGGTTAGTGCAATATTTTCTTAGAAGGGAAGTTTTGGGATCAAAACTTGTGTTGTGATGCAAAACATTTGTACAAAAGATTGGTGATGAAGAACATGCGAATATTTTTTAATTTAAATAAAATTTTGTTGAAATTTCAAAAAAATTGAATTGAAATCAAATTTTCAAAATAAAATAATTATTTAATAGTGAGATGCTGAACCTGAAAAGGTATTACGATACTAAGCAACAAGATTATCGCTTGTCAAACTACAAAAAGGTTGAGTCCTTGTTGGTCGGTTAGGAAAATCCAACTCAATAGTAAATGTATGATTCCATGGTACATCATAACATGCTTGCAACAATCCTTTTGAAGTTATAAAAATAAATATTTTATATTTTATCATTTAGAAGGATCAACACAATGGCTAAATGAAAGAATTTTAGAATCTCAACTAATCATTGATACATCATTTTATTTGACAAACATCTAATTCATTTTTGGATTCTCAGAATTAATTTGAAAAAGACTAATAATAATAATAATAATAGAAGAAGATCAAAAGCCTTTGGGAATACATTCACTTGAATAACATCAACTTCTAAAAACAAATGTAACAAGACATAAAATATGTGGCTTTTTCATAATAACTTCAAATTGGAAAATTTTTAATTCAAAAAGCTTGATCTATTAAAAACATGTTTTCCTTCTCATCTAAATATTAACTTATTTGATGACAAAAGCAACCTTCATAATTCCTTGATATGTAAGAAATTTCATCAATTTAAATCCAAAAATGTTATTATATTGTAATCATCAAAAGTTTAAAAACAAATCTTTGATACATAATGACATCAAATATTTTATAAAAACAAATACTGTCCAAAGGCTAGAACGAATTGACCCCCACATTCGGAAATTACTATAATTTATGACAACAAAATTGTTGGATTCTTTCATCCAATAGTTGTGGTCCCACAAGAACACCACTAGGGTGTGTGGGTCCATTGTTTAATATTTTAGTAAATGTGTAAGTCCATTAATATGTGTGAGAGTGTAAGTCTGATGGGCGGAAACTAACCATTGACACCATTATTATTTCTTTCACTAATTTAAATAAGGGGGTGTGAGTCCCTTTCTCCTTTCACCTTTGAAAGATTCCTTTTACCCCCAATCTATTTTTTCCCCCAAACCCAAGAATAGTTCATTGAACAATAATGCAACATGAAGCTTCTTTTTTTATCAATTTCTTAAACTAAACATATGGTTGCCATTTCGTTTAGGGTTTTATAAATATTATGAAAGATGAGGTTGGTAATTGGTTTGAGGGTTTAGAAAGCATATAAAGGATGGAGTGTAATCTCAAAGTAAAACATTTGAAAACTTCACTTTTTAAGGTATCACTAACCCCTTTTTCATTACATTCCTAAGTATTGTTTTGTTTTTTAAAACAAACAAAATTAATTTTCATTTTACCTTGTGTTATTTCAAGTATTGACACAATTATTAAATATATTAACATAGATATTGATGTAAGGTATACTACAACCTCATAGATATTGCATACCCTTGATAAAGTTTCAATAATGTGTAATGGTTATCACAATGACATTATAGGTATTATAATGAATATATAAAATCAAAACATCAATATTGTTTATAATTAACCTAGGTATGGAGTAAAGCATAGGTGTACATAAGTTTAACAATGTGCAAAGATTTATAATAATTATATCAATGATATTTTAATGTTTGTAATTCACCTATGAAATAAAACCATAGGTATTGCAATTGCTTAGAAGTTTCATCATTGGTATTCTATGTCTTTGTACATTAAATTTACACATCTTCATGTATAATATAATATGTAACTATTGTTTGGATTTTGTGACCAAATGTATATATCGTTTTGTAATTATGGTAAGATGTCTTCATTATTCACAAGTAAAATTGTGTGTACCCAACATTAATGTAGGGAGTGCAAATTTTCTAAGGTTATAAAACATAGGTATTGTCAAAAAGTTTGATAATTTGCATTCAAAGCAATTGGACCTACATCATCAATGTTACCATGTTCATATAAACCCACATATTAAGTATTGAACTACATCAATTCATAATTTAGCTATGACATAAGAATTGAAATTTTTAAATTTATGATAAGGATATTTAGAAAATCATGATTTGCTTTATTTTATATAGCTCATGTGTGTTCTTATGTTCTGATTATAATGGTACATGTATCAAAGTACACGATGGTACACCCAAAAGGTTTTCATGTTCAAGATGTGACCACCCTTGTTTTTATGCCCAAAATTTGCCAAGGTTTTGGGAATGTAATGGATGTTGTGGCCTATTACATACCATGGGCCAATGTGGGGGAATACATTGAGAGAATAAAAAACAACAAGGAAGCACCATGCCATTTCATACAATGGCATTATGACCAACCACAAATCTTGAAAAAGGCATCAATTGATAGTCACATTGGTCATCATTGGTAAATAGTCACATGGAAATAATGCACTTGAAGTGGGGATCTATGTGGGTACAACATATTGAAATCAATAACATTAGTTATGTTTTGTATGCATGTAGGTACATTGCAACTTTGGACTAAAGGAATGCCATGATGATTTGAAGTAGCCCAAATCAAAAAATCGATGGTGCATGGCCAAGCTTTCTATGAAGAACTTGTAAAAGTATTCGGATGTTAGTGGAAATTGTTTGGTATCATCAAGAGCACACCCATCAAGAATATGGCAGCCAACCCATGGAACATTTGACCTTGAATCTCAATCATGGAAATCCCAATATGTAAATTGCATTTCAATAAAATTGAAGGCTTAGATTCAAAAGTGGTTGGACAATGGCTTTACTATTAAGCAAATATATGAAGAACATAAAAAAAATATGGTACCATGCATGTATCCTTGGAAAAGAAGCTTGAAGAAATGATGTTTTGATTCAATAAACCATTTGATAATATGAGAATAAGATGGGGAAAGGGTGTTGGAAGCACCACATTAATGATCATATGAATGTGCATATGTGGGCTTTGGAACATTTGGAAAATGTTTTCTTCTTACAAGAGGAAGACAAAATGAAGGATTTACCTTTCACAATTGGCATACAAACATGATTGCAAATTGCTTGGTTGTTAGAGTTTGGGCATGGAGCACTTTCCATGTATGTAATTTTTGGTGCCAATGTGCAAAGGTACCACCTTTTCACCTTGATGGTATTTGACTATCATTGTTAAGGTTTATTGGTAGCATGGGTAATCACAAATCAATAAACAAAATTGGATTTAATACAATGGTTACTACCATTGAAAAAAAATCTCACTTGGAGGCCTTCATGTTTCATCATAGATGATGCCCCTCAAGAATGTCATACAATCAAGTACAAGACACAATTTACCTACCTTGTCCCATTTTGTTTTCATGGGACTTTTTTTTAAATGTTTTTTCAATATTCTCACACGATTATGGGTGCGGTTGCATTTTCCTTTTGTTTGCTTGTTTATGTTTTTCCATATCAAGTTGAAAATCTATCATTCTTTTGTTAATGGATGATAATTATTTGTTGTAGTTATGTATGGAAGGAGGAAAATGTGCCAATGTACTTTGTGTGCATGGCATGTTTTGAAAATTTGGAATAGAAACGTCATTTCAAATATGCCAAAGGATGGAGATTTGAGGGTTTGCATCTCCCAAGCTTGAGCGCCACCATGTACAAGTCCATTGAATGTAAAAAGAGTATTGAAGATTTTTTGGGCATACACAAAAAAAAGTTGATGTGGAGGATTTTGGAGGTGTCATGTTTCACAAATTTTTTAGGCTCACTACAATAAGTTTGGTAAGTGTGTTCAATTCATATTTTATTTTGGGTTGTACATTATTACATAATCCAAAATATAATACATGACATCTTATATATTAAAGCAACAGTGGTGTCTGTCTGTGTGGGCAGTGCCTGGAAGATTCTTCCAGTCACTGTCCGTTCCCTGTGGAGTCTGTCTGTCCGTTTGTCGAGGTCCTAAAACCCATATCACTTTTAATGAAACTGTCCCCCCGAACTCGAGGGCCCAAAAACTATTCAGGACCTCGAGTTCTTACTTCTTACTTTTACTTTTATGTTTGTTTCCACGCAGCAACTGCCGGAGGTCCTTACTTCTTACTTTTACTTTTACGTCCGTTTCTGCACAGCAACTGCCGTTGTCGATGGGAGAGGTATTTTTGGGATTTTGAGGGTGGGTGAGGAGATTTGGGTGCACTTTTTTTGGGCTAAGGGTTTAGGAGGGTCATGATTTTTATTTTTTTCGTGGAGGGGGGGAGGGGGTGGGGGTGGGGTTCTAG